>Ga0181420_1000381_pt1 | contig 17969 bp, 26 predicted proteins | sample 43SPOviralmetaG_FD_130145 | JGI IMG/M metagenome (GOLD analysis project Ga0181420, IMG submission 130145) | Marine viral communities from the oligotrophic San Pedro Time Series (SPOT) site, San Pedro Channel, CA, USA - 43 SPOT_SRF_2013-05-22 | ecosystem: Environmental > Aquatic > Marine > Strait... | reverse complement strand
CCAGCTCCTAAGTTAATTTGAAATGCATGAATCCAGTTTATGTTTAATTGAGTAAATGTACCCAGTGTATAGTTAACTGTTACTACTTGACCCGGTTGATATGGACCTACTGGAACAACATTAGATGATTGATTAGATATACATTGTGAGTTAGCATCTAAGCTAAACAATAAGCATAATATGAATAGTAATTTTTTCATCTTAATAAACTAATTTGTCCTGTATAATGTTGATTGTGTGTTCGTATCGAATAAGTATATATTCCTACCTGACAGTTATTACCATCCCATGGTTCATTACTTGTAGTTTCATGTACTTTCTCTCCCCATCTATTATATATAATTAGTAGTTTTATTTCATCTCCATCTGCTCCATGTACATAAAATGTTTCATTATGATTATCTTGATTTGGAGTAAATGAATTGGGTATAAAGATCTGCAGGTAGGGACAATCTTCTATTACTACTTCATGATATGATGTATCACCCTCACAACCAAACCTAGTCGTATAAACATATATAATATATGTGCCTATAGAATCAGGCCACTGTACAGTAATAGAATTTTCTTGATTATAGATAATATCACCATCTGAAATGTTCCAATAGTATACCTTATCAGCATCGTAACTTACTTGATAATTTTGTGGTATGATATCACCACAGTTAGTATAAGTTTCTTGAGCTAATAGTTGGAAGGGTAGTAATATGAATACCCACCATCTCATTAGTAATGTTGTATTGGTCCTGTAACTGGCCCATTGTTTACAGTTACGTTAATAGTTGTTTGACATCCAGCCATTGTATAAGTTAATACATAATTTCCTACACCAGCTGATGGTTGAAATGCGTTTGCAACTACCCCTGTTCCAGACCAAGTTCCACCTGCAGGATTACCTACTAATGGGGTTGTTGGGTCACCAGCACAAAATGGTCCAATTGGATTACCAGATAAGTCTAATACATATACATCTAATAGTATTGGCGCACCTGGACAGCCTGCTGCATTTGATTCTATTACTTCAACTGCATTTGGATAAAGTCCACTTACTGCTCCCCAATCTACTGTAATTGAATTTGAACCTTGTCCAGTTTGTAATGCTCCACCACCTCCAGTAATAGTCCATTGATAAGTTGATGTCGGTGTATTAGTGACGAAGTATTGTTCACCTACTGCATTAGCACATACCGTGTCTGGGTTAATTGTTGTTTGACTATATGTTGTTAACCCTAAAGCAACAAATACCATTGTTAATAATTTTTTCATAACATTTCTCCTTTATTATAAATATCTAACTTTCTTGAAAATAACCCTTAAAACAGTTGGCGGCCTGAGATAAAGTTCTTATCTTTATATATAAATAGAGGGGAAGATACCATCTCTATATAACTTAAAACACACACATAATGTCAAATTTTCAAGATCTACAAAACTTCGTCGACAGAATGAAGTCAACATCTTCCTTAAATGAGAAGAAACAAATAATCGAATCTATTACAGATAATGAATTTATCACAAAGGTATTATACTATACTTATAATCCTTATTTCAAGTATTTTGTTACTAGTAAGAACTGTAAAAAGAATAGTGATTTAGTAGATTATAATTTTATGAATGAAGATATATTTGAGACGTTAATATCTTTAAGAGATAGAGAGTTTACAGGTCATGCAGCGATAGCTGTAGTAAATGGGTTTGTAGAAGCTAATAAAGGATTCGAAGATCTCATATTCTCTATATTAGATAGAAACTTAGAAATAAGAGCTAACGATTCTGTTATCAATAAAATTATACCTAACTTAATTCCTACATTCGATGTGGCTTTAGCAACTAAATACGAACCTAGATTTTGCGACTTTGAAAAAGAAGAATGGTTAGTGTCTAGAAAACTAGATGGTGTAAGATGTATTATCAGAAAAGAAGGTAATACTGTAAAGGCTTATTCTAGACAAGGAAATGAATTTACTACTCTACAGAAAGTAATTGATGATGTTTCAGAAATTGGAGGAGACTTTGTATTCGATGGAGAGATCTGTTTAATGGATGAAAATGGTAATGAAGACTTCCAAGGTGTAATGAAACAGATTAAGAGAAAAGATCATACTATAGAGACTCCTAAATATGTTATATTCGATTGCTTATCACTAGATGAGTTTGATACTAAAAAAGGAATTTCATTTCTAACAACTAGAATAAATAGAATGGCGGTTAGAGATGCATCTGAATTTAATACATTAGATGTACTACCTCAACACTTTGTTAACAATGAAGAAGAGTTAGCTGGATGGATTGCAGAAGCTGATAAGAATGGTTTTGAAGGAGTCATGTTAAGAAAGAATGTATCATATGAAGGTAAGAGAACTAAGAGCTTATTAAAGTGTAAAAAGTTTTTTGATGCTGAGTATGTTGTTAAGAGTTGTGACTTCAAAGATCATAGAGTAATTAGAGAAGGTAAAGAAGTTGTAATGCCTATGTTAGCTCAAGTATATATTTCTCATAAAGGAAATGAAGTAGCTGTTGGATCTGGATTCAATCAAGAAGAGAGAATTAAGTATCAAGCTAATCCTGAAGAGTTGATTGGTAAAACAATTACCGTACAATACTTCGAAGAAACAAAGAATCAGACTGGAGGATTATCGTTAAGATTTCCAACAGTAAAACATATATATAAGAATGGGAGAAATTGTTAAAAAATAACTGTGGAAACAGTTGGCGGCCTGAGATAAAGTTCTTATATTTAGGTATAAATAGAGAGGGAGATACTCTATAAAACCCACACATTAAAAATTAAAAAATGACACACACAAGCACACAAACACGTTACGGCATCGAAATCACGAAGCCACACTCAAAAGAAATGTACGAACACAATGATGCAATCGCATTAGAAATGAAAAGAAATATCTTATCAGAGATACACTTATCATATAGTCGAGCTATGGGAAATATAGCTGCTAATGGCGGAATGGATAAAGGTGAAAAAGACCTTAGAAAAATAGTTCAAGCTTTTGTAGGGTATAGCTTTTCAGACGGATACGATATAGATGAAATAAGAGATACAGGTATCAATACTTTAGCTAATGTTGAAAATTATATGTTACATCAAGAGTACGGTTACTTATGCTCTGAAGGAATCGTGTCTAAACTTAGAATGAAGATGTTAGGTTTTGATAAAGCTCCTGATGACTGTTGGGACTGTTATTGGGAGGATGGTGATGTATATACATCTCAAGTTCAAACAAGTGATAGAGTTAGAGCTTCATACTCTATTAATGATGAAGGTCAATGTATCATTAAAGAAGATGATACTCAGAGAGTTTACGAAGGATGTGAATGTGAGTCACTAGGTGATTGTGTTTGTGATGGAGATGGAATGCAGTGTTAATAAAAAATAAATAATAATAAATAAAAATTAAAAAATGGAAAAAATTCAATTCGAACTAACGTTCAACAAAAACCTTTATGCAACAGTATACCTTGATCATCATGGTTACGTAGACCCAACTGCAACTCAAGGTTCAACAGCTACAAATGCAGATGGTTCAGACTTAAAAGGAGAGTTAATGGTAGCTAAAGGCTCAAAACAAACTATATCAGAACAATCAATGATATCGTTATTAACTTGTGATGGTAGTTCAGTTAGTACGAGGGACGAATATACAAACTTACCTTTACAATATTCTTACAGCTTAAAAGATGTTTGCCATATTAGAAAAATAACAACTTGGGTTCAAGTTGAAGAAAATTGGAAAATGGCTCGATTTTATGATAAAGATTCTGTTATCGGTTATAAGGGTAGTATCAATTGTGCTGCACAGATTGATAAGTATAAGACTAAAATGCGTAATTTGAGACCTAGTGGTCCAAGTGGTCCAAATCATCATGACCCAGAATACTATCAAACTAAATGGACAGAGTTGAATGAAACTCATAACTTCAATACAGAGTTTGGTAGATGGGTAAAGAAGGAACCAAAGGTTACTTGTTCTTTAGAACAGGATATGGAGTGGGCTAACGAATCAGAAAATATACAATAATATGAAGTGTAATAAATGTAGTAGTATTATTCAAGAAGGTAGATTAAAAGCTCTACCAGATACACGTACTTGTGTCGAATGTTCAACAACTCACGCTTTTTATTTAAGGAATATTATAAGTGGTAAAACTGAGTATTCTGAAACTGAAATTATAAAAGATCCAAAACTTGCTGATAAACTTCGCGCTATGGATAAACGCACAGGTTGGGGTAGTAATTTAGTAAAGGTATAGTATGTATATAAACGGACGTAAGATAACATTAGAAGAATTAGAACAATTAGCAAAGAATTTAATTGGTTCACTTATAGATGATTTGTATGACGATATAATAAGGGACGGTATAGAAAAACACGTTCCAGATAAAAAGAAAAAGCAACGCTCTGTGCTTAATAAAATGATAGAGCACTACATCGAACGAGAGGAGTATGAGAAGTGTGCGACTCTCCGAGATATGATTAAACTTTAATATTAACCACTTCTACAAGACCGGCTTGCAGCCCAACTGCTAAATTAAAATGGCTTATAATAGAAAGCAAAAACATTCTTCTAAAGGAAGAACAATTCACAATCAACACAAACCATTCAACCCGGGTCGTTACGGTAAGGTATGGAATACAATTAGATTTGAACACGACTGGGGGAGAGTTCCAGTTGGAGATGCGACAACTCCAGTAATAGGTAAAATCTTTATTGATGGTAGGTTTCATGAGTTAACTTTTTCTGAAACTAATAGATTAATCGATACTTTAAGAGATGCTCAACATGCACATAACGTGGGAGTGAGATTAGGGAGAACTAACGAACATGCAGGTGTTAAAGATTACGTGGCGCATGCGATATCAAAATAAAGTTAGTAAAACAGTTGCCTTTCTGCAAAATTTTTATTATATTAAATATATTATATAATATTAGTAATAATGTTAATAGGATAATATAATAAGATTAATAATTATTAATATATAATGTAATATACTGAATTAATAAGGGATACTATGGATAAATCAAAAAGATTAAAATATATGGCTGATGGTTTAATTAAAAAACAGGATCAGGCTGATGCATTACGAGATCTAGGTAAACGTAATCCGGAATCTGCTAGCGCAATAGATAACATACTCGCTGCGTTTGGTTTACCGGAAGATATCCACAAGGTACAGGATAATATAAATAAATTTAGTTCTGTAGTATCCCTAATTAAAGATAATATTAAAAATAGTAAAGGTTATAATAATTTTCCAGAGTCTGAATATATAAATGATAAAAAGCAGGTATTCGATATTAAACATAAGGTAATATCTATAAATAAGATCAGTAAAGAAGAAATGTCTACTGTAAATAAAATTTATAAGAAACATTTGAATATTAAGAGTATTTTACAGGATAAATAGATATTTATAATTAGATAATAACATATATAGATGGAGTATAAGGTGCGATATAATAAAAAGACAAATAAGTTAGGGGTTGATGATTTACTATCTGGTAATTCAACTCTAGGTCTATTTAAATACTCCCAAGAAGAATATGATGAATTTAGAAAAGGTTTTGATGTAGGATCTGTTAGATATATGTTAGAAAGTATATCTAAGAGTGTAAGGATAAACTACCCAGATAAAAATAAGTTAGATTATTTAGTTAACTATATTCAAACGTTAGCAGGTGATGACTTAGAGCGATTTGAGAGTATGGTAGAAACATTTACAGATACAAATCCAAATATGTTATGGGATATGTTACATAAAGCAGATAGAGAACTATATAATAAACCAGATCTCTTTTATAGCTGGCTTTCTACATTAACAGATAGTGATGTAGATGATTATATAATAAAAGCTGCAGATGGTAAGAAACTTCATTCGGATGATATGTATAATAAAGATTCACAAACAAAGGTAGAAATACTTGATGGGTATATAGCAATAAGCTCTTCTAATCTACAAGCATTAAATAGATTTAGAGATAGAATGCTTAAAGCAAACGAATGTAGTTATGAGCACAGGATAAAAACACATGAAGGTGTAGAGATACACAGTTATGTATTTGATATGAACAAAGACAGTGATTAATACAGGCAGGTTAATTACTAGTATTATTTTAGAAAATAAATTTAATTAAAAATCTAAGGAGATTAATTATGACAACAACATTATTAAATGAGAGAGTCTTTCCATCGACAGACTTACTATTCAGAAATTTTTTCGACACAAATTCAATGTTTCAATCATATGTTGAACAGAAACCAAATTATCCGGTTGATGTTTATACACGTGATAATGAATTATGTTTTGATATCGCATGCGTCGGATTAGAAAAAGATGATATCAGTATTACAACAGAAGGTAATATATTAAGGGTTACATACGAAAAACCATCTATTGAATCTAACGATTCAGATATAGATGCAGGTGAATACATACATAAAGGTATCACTAGAAAGAGTTTTAATCTAGGCTGGAAGATTAGTGCAAAATATGATCTTACAATTATAAAAGCTGAGATGAAAAACGGGTTATTAACGGTAAATATACCTGTGAGTGAACAGGCGTTACCACAAATGGTTACAATTAAGTAATAAAAACCTGCCTGTATTTTTTACTAACATATATTTAATAATATGACAACAAAGAAACAATCAATAGAATATCACACAGAATTAATTAATAATGAACTACACATGGAATGTAAAAGGTGTGGTCAAATGGTCGCAGTCAGTAAAAGCATAACAGCAACAACATGTCATGAATGTGTTAGAGAGCTTTATGAAAAAGACTTTCCATTCGAATCAAGTGCTGGTTATAAGCCAACAGGTAAACCTAGAGGGTGGGCATTCATGAAAGAGTTCGTTGATAAAGATGGTAATGTGTATCATAAAGGAAAAGAACAACCCGGGTTAAAAGGTACACTAAAGCCAACAGTTATTAAACCTAAAACTCCAAAACCTAAAATAACTAAAGCGCAAAAGTACCGAATTAAGACAGACGCATTCGCTCAGATTCATATACTTAAAAAACAATTAAGCAAAGCTAAATTCAAGAAAGACATTAAACGAATTAACTCAGAAATAAAAAAATTACAAAAAATCGCTAAATAGTTGTTTAACTTAAAATAATTTCGTATATTATATATAATATGGATAAAATAACATATACACGTGGAACATATTCTAGAGAAGCTCAAAAAGTAGAGTTTGAAGTACCTGAAGATCTAAGCATACAAGATTTTAAGAGATTGTGTAAAAGATTAGCGGCGTCTTTAGGTTATAGTTATGAGAGTATAAGAGAAGAGTTCGATAACAAACAACCACCAAAAACTAATAAACAAATACTAAAAGATTAATGAAAAATTATATACCTTATATATCGGTAGTACTAGCTACCGTATTATTTACTACATTCTTAGTAGATAGTGAAAATGAGATACTAGAATTAGAAAAACAAATACAAATGCAGAATACACACTGTGATAGTCTAACTAACCGTATTGATAGTTTATATCGCGAAATAGATACACTGTTAATCGAAAATTCAATATGGGATTATAATATAGAAAATAATACCACTCACTTATTATCATCAATAATGTTTGTAGAGTCTAGTAATAATGATTCTGCATATAACGCTTCAGAAGATGCAGTTGGATGTTTACAAATTAGAAAGTGTATGGTAGATGATGTAAATAGAATATTAAAAAGGCAAAAATCAACAAAGATATTCTGTTATGAAGATAGATGGAGTAGAATCAAGTCAATTGAAATGTTCGATGTATACTGTAAACATTATAACTTAAATTCAGCAGAAGAAATAGCAAGATGTTGGAACGGAGGCCCACGAGGTAATGATAACCCGAATACCTTGAATTACTGGGCTAAAGTAGAAAAAGAAATAGAGGAGAATTATGCACTTAGATGAAAAACAAATAGCTGATAATTGGCTAACATTAATAGACATTATTAACAAAAACTTTCAAGGAGAAAGAAGACAAAAACTTTTAGCAATGTACGAAAGTTTTCAAGATAGAATGATGATGATGCCTGCGTCAAGCTTTGAGCATTTTCATAATTGTTTTGCTGGAGGGTATGTAGATCATATTATAAGAGTTGTGGAATTTGCTAAGGAACAATATGAAATGTGGCAGAGAATGGGATCTGATTGTTCAGGTTACAGTAGAGAAGAATTATTATTTGCTGCACTTAATCATGATTTAGGTAAAGTTGGTACTCAAGAGTTAGAAATGTATAAACCTAATCCATCAGAATGGCATAGAAAGAATCAAGGTAAGATATATGAAATAAATCCTGAAATACCTTTCATGTCTGTACCTGATAGATCCTTACTATTATTAAATGAGTTTAATATTAAGTTTAGTCAAAACGAAATGATGGGAATTAAATTACACGACGGGTTATATGACGATTCTAATAAGCCATATTTTGTAGCATTTAGACCTGAATCTAGGATGAGAATTAATCTACCTATTATACTACATCATGCAGATCATATGGCATCTCAGTTAGAGTATGAGAGATGGAAAGGTAGTAATAATACAGCTGTAAAAGAATCTAAAAAGGTAGCACGTAAGGCTTACAATAATAAAACAGTAAGTGGAGCTAATGATTCAGCAAAAGACTTATTCAAAGATTTATTTGGAGATACAGAGTGATAGAATGGATATTAATAACACTAGGAGTATTACTATTAATATTAGTATATATAATTTTTAATCTTCTACATAAGGTAGAGCGTCTAGATGATGAATTATCTAACGTATCATTAACTTTAGTAGATGTATTAACTAGTATTGAAAAAACATATACTGATATGAAGATAATAGATAATAAAAAAATGTTTGAATCTGATGATGAAGTAGGTACCGTATTTAAAACATTAAAACAAGAAATAGATACTTTACGTGAAAAGTATATAGAAGAGGAACAACTTGAATCTAAATAGCCCTGTTGATTTATTCTATAAGAATATAGAAGCAAAAAAAATTCAAGCTGCATTAAGTGCTAGTATGGATACTAAACCTAAGCGTGGTAGACCTAGGAAAAATAAACTATACTTTACTCAAGACACAGAAGATGCAATAATTGCATATAATACGGAAGAGTCATACTCCCAACGTAATAAAGTATTTAATGAATATATACATTACCCATTAAATAAGATGGCAGAAAATTTAATACATAGGTTTAAGTTCTACCATTTTGATGCAGCAACAAAAGATGTACAACATGAGGTAATTGCATTCTTATTAGAAAAATTACCTAAATATACACAACAAAAAGGTAAAGCGTTCTCCTACTTCAGTATAGTAGCAAAAAATTATTTGATTCAAAATAATTATAAACACTATAATCGTAAGAAAGGAAAAGCGCCTGTACTTGAGATTGATAATCAACGTAATGTTATTAATGAATTAATAAACGGTGAACATCAATCAGAAGTACAAAATTTCTATCACTTATTCATACAGCATGCTGAAGATAATATAGATTCTATTATAAAATATAAGCGCGATATTCCTATTGCTTATGCTGTATTAGAAATTTTTAAGAATTGTGAGAACATAGAAACATATAATAAAAAAGCACTTTATATAATGGTACGTGAAATGGTCAATGTAAAAACACAATATATTACACGTGTTGTAAATATACTAAAGGCAGAGTACAAAAGATTATGGTGTATTTACAGAGGTTATTCACCTGAGTAGATATGTATTAATAGAAATGGTTATAGATGAATAAAGGTAAACAGGTTATAAACGACTAAATGAGAGTAAGAGCATCATTTAAGAAAACAAGAGGAAAATTTATGAGAAAATTAATTTTAACAATGGTATTAGCATGTGGTATGATCGCAGCTAGTGCACAATCAAACGGTGACTGGTATGTAGGTACTGGAGACATTTCAAATGTTTCTTGGACTGAGTGGGCAGTTTCACCAACAGTAGGATACGCTATATCTGACAAACTAATGGTAGGCTGTTCTGTTTCACAAGCTGATTCTACTGCAGATATGAATATTGACTTTCATGCAAGGTACTTCATGAAGGGATATTTTGCATATGTAGCAACAGAAGGTTTAAGCACAGATAATTTAGCGCTTGGATTAGGTAAAATGTTTACAATACGTAATAACGTATTTGTAGACCCAAAGGTAGTTTATAATACGGGAACAAAGACTACAAACCTTACTTTAGGGTTTGGTCTTAAGTTCTAATAATTATTAACCGCTCGATGCTCTCATGGCAATTTTGCCACAAAACAAGTATTAAAGAAATTCGGAGAATATTATGGATTCAGTAATGAAATACGTAACAGGATTTTTAGGTGGTCTTATGACTATCATGGTAGCAGTATTACCAGTAACTATCCTATGGACAATCTTAACAGGTGGTTCAGTATTTGGAATGGATGTAGTAACAAATCTAACTGATCTTGTAAACACACTAGGTAACGGTGGATTTGTAGGATTATTAGTTTTAGTAATAATTACATCATTTTTTGTGAAAAAGTAGTTATTTTAAATATATAGTTATGAGAAAGCGCTTGGTAATACCAGGCGCTTTTTTATTTTTGTATATTTATATATACGGAGAATATTATGGATAAAGAGAATAAAGAAGAAATCTTTGAAGGTAAAACGTTTGAGAGCTTACTAAAAGATATATATACAAATTCAACACGTAAAGAAACACAAATACAAATACTTATAACAGAGCTCAAACCTATGATTAAAAATATAGGTGATGCTGTTATAATCGTACCACTAATTAAAGATTATATGGAAATAGCTGTAAAGAATGACGAAGCACTAATTAAGATGGCAGCTATAGTTCAAAAAGCATATCTACGTGCTGGTAATGGAGATGATAGTTTGACTCTAACAGATGCTGAAAAGGAACAGCTTATTGCTGAGGTAGGTCGTGTGGGAGTAACTAAGTAATGACAAAGTATTCAGACTCAGCAGACTTTCCAGACATTAGTGTTGGATCCACAACGTCTAATAATAAACAGACAGCTTTCACTAACACAGAGCAGTGTATGGGTAGTGTAGTTATGGTATTGTCTGGAACTGAAAAAGATGGCGATCCCGGTGTAGGTGATGTGGTAGCAACAGTTAAATCTAATCAAAGTAAAATATTGACTGTGACAGTATCACCTCTGAGTCCTCACATGTTTACAATACCACTACCTAATGAAAAGATTCATTGTATTAAAGACGGCTCTACAGGGAGGTGGTTCTATACAGGAATTGCAAGTGATAGGGGAATGGTTAACTTTCTAATGAATGCAGATAATATTACTTACAACCCAAGTACAAACGAACCATTTACAGGTGACACTTTTATAGCAATACCACTCTCTGCAAGATCATTAAATCTTTTTGAAGGAGATGTTGTAGTTCAAGGTAGACATGGTGCTAGTTTAAGATTTACAGGAGCTAATCCAAACCATAATGTACCGTGGCAAAGTTCTACAGACTCAACATCTCCTATAACTATATTACGTAACGGGTACTTACCAACAGAGAGTTTTAATACTGATTCTGCTGGAGTATGGTTAACATCTGATCAACATCTTCCAATACCATTAAAAGCAACTCTACCTACAGATATAGAAAATGTGAAAGATACATATAACGCTGGACAGGTTATATTATTTAGTGATAGAATTGTAATCGGGTCAAGACAAGATGATATTATTTTATCATCTAACAAAACTATAGCATTATGTACACAAGAGTGGGCTCATGATGTTGATACTGTACTTGAAAACCTTTCAGCATTAATTGATGAAGTAAAAAAACTTACATCTGAAGTTAAAACTCAAGCAATGGCTAGCGCTCAGCAAACGTTTCCTGTACCTGGTGTGGGAACAACTTTAATAAGTGTACAGTCACCTAGATTTTCAACATCGTTCCAGAATTCATTAAATATAGAATCAAAATTAATGGAACTTAAAACAAACATTGATACATTAAAGCAAAAATAACATTACTGTATATTTATTATAGATAAACACCAGAATGTGGAGATTAACATGAAAACAAATAAATTAGCAGCTGTAATTAGAAAGATTGTACGAGAAGAAGTGCAAAAGGAATTCAAAAATTTAATAACAGAGCAAAACAACAAAAAACAGCCAGAGAGTAGTAATACATTAACATTAACAGAAGCATTATCACAGACAGAAACAGAATCATATCCAACAGCAAAAACATTTAATAGTGTGGATGCAAGAGCAGGGTTTGCGTCAATGCAAGGTGATTTTGGTACACCACAAACACCAACAGCATTTGAAGGACATAGTGGTAGGGTAGTAGATGCATCTAAAGTAGATCCATCTGTAGCAAAAGCGATAACTCGTGATTATAGTGATTTAGTTAAACGATTTAAGAAATAATAATGGCAAGATTAGTACCTAAAATATATCCAAATGATATTGATGAAAATACACCAATAGGTGTGGCCTTTCCGCTAAATCCAGGAAGTCAGAAGCAGAATTATACCACAACAAACCAGGTACATGATAATTTACGAAATCTTATATTAACTATAAAAGGGGAGCGTGTAAACTTTCCAACTTTTGGAAGTGATTTATACCTACTCTTATTCGAGCAAATGTATCAAGATACTCTAGCTCAATCTGCAAGGATTGCAATAAAAGACGCGGTAGCAGAATGGATGCCACATGTTACAATCCAAAATACAAAAGTAACACCAGATAGTGACAATAATAAAATAACAATACAAATAGAATATTCAATACAGGGATGGCCTGCTGATAGTGTTCTAAATTTAGAGGTGGATGTATAATGGCATATAATAACGCAAGTAGTGTAAGAGATGTGAGATATACTCACAAAGATTTTGATGGTCTTAAAAATAATTTAATAGAGTATGCAAAAAATTATTTTCCTGGTACAGTTTCAGATTTTTCAGCAGCATCACCTTCAACAATGTTTATAGATATGGCTGCGTATGTGGGAGATGTACTTTCATATTATACAGATTATGCTATGAAAGAAACAATGTTACTACGAGCAACAGAAAAGAAAAATATATATTCAATAGCTCAAGCATTTGGATATAAACCAAATCTAGCATCTCCAGCTACAGTCAAAATGGATGTACACATCCTCATACCAGCAACTGGTACAGGAGACTCTATAAAACCTGATTTTGATTATGCACCTAGAGTAGAGCGTGGAATGACTATATCTACCATAGGAGGTACAAAATTTCATACAACAGCAGAAGTAGATTTTAACTTTTCAAGTTCTGTTGATCCGACAGACATAACAGTATATTCAACAGATGCATCAACAGGAAGACCTGAATACTACTTATTTACAAAATATGTAGATGCTTTAAGTGGTGACAAAAGAATAACAACAATATCAGTTGGCGCAGTTAAAGAATACCCTACATTCGTTGTTAATGATGATAACGTACAGAGTATTGAATCAATAACAGACTCAGATGGAATGACGTGGACAGAGGTACCATTTCTAGCTCAATCTACTGTATTTGATGAATCAGTAAATGATGTTGCAAATGATCCAGGTCGATCTGCAGGAGTAAAAGACTCACCATATATTCTACAATTAAAATCAGTAAAGAGACGATTTATAACAAGAGTTACACCGGGTGATAGACTTGAATTAAGATTTGGATCTGGTATTACTAGTGATCAAGATGAAGTGATAGTACCTAATCCTGAAAATGTTGGATCAGCGTTAGAAGGAGGTATAAGTAATCTAGATAAATCTTTTGACCCTTCGAACTTCTTATATACAGACACATATGGACAAGCACCATCGAATACAACGTTAACAGTAAATTATATCTCTGGGTATGGTTTATCAGCTAATGTAGCAAGTCAAACTATACAAAACATAGAGGGTAAAACAATAACTTTTGATAGTACTAAAACATTAATTTCAGGTACACGTACTGTTGTAGCAGCCTCCCTTGCTGTAATAAATAAAGCCCCAGCTACAGGTGGAGCTGGAGCAGAAAATTTAGAGAGTGTTCGTCAAAATGCATTAGGTTACTATGCTACGCAAAATAGGATGGTAACACGTGAAGATTATATAATACGAGCATTAAGTATGCCGTCTAAATTTGGAACTGTTGCAAAAGCTTATGTCGCTTCTGATGAACAAATGCTACCTGATCAAACATCTGTTTCAAATCCTCTAGCTGTTAATATGTATGTATTAACCTATGATAGTAGTAAGCATTTAACAACCCTTCCATCTGCAGCGAAAGAAAATCTAAGAACATATTTATCACAATATAGAATGATAACAGACGCTATAAATATAAAAGATGGGTACATTGTAAATATCGGTATTGATTTTGATATAACCGTACTACCTGGAAATAATTCAAATGCAGTATTACTTAGATGTATAAACGCATTAAAACAAAAATACTCTATAAACAATTTAAGTTTCTCTAGTGCACTATATAAGACAGATATATACCTATGTTTAGCAAATGTTGAAGGGGTACAATCAGTACCAGCTGTTAAAGTTAGGAATTTATTTAATGGTGATTATTCTAGTCACAGGTATAGTCTCGAAGACGCAACATACCAAGATGTCATATATACATCATTAGACCCATCAGTATTCGAAATCAAATACCCTTCCAAAGATATTACAGGAAAAGTGGTAACATACTAGAGAAAATTATGATTAAAACAATATTTCCATCTAAAGACGCAACATTATATCAAGCATCAGAAAGTGCAAACACTGGTACTGATGAGATATTAGAAATAGCTAAATATATATCCGGTTCTTTTGGTCCAATAGCTACAACAAGACCTGTCTTACAGTTTGATACTTCAACAGTCTCCGCTTCACTATCTAGTCAAGGTATTAATACAACAGCTGGTGCAGGTAGCTTAAAATGGTATCTTAAATTATTTATATCTGAAGAAAAGGATATTCAAAGTGATAATAATGTGGTAATTCACCCATTAAGAGAATCGTGGGAAAAAGGATCAGGTAGATCAACACATTACCCATTAACAACAGATGGTGCGGGATGGAAATATAGAGATGGTGACACTACAGCTACTACTTGGACTGCAGAAGGAGGGTATTTTTTATCCGGTGTGCACACTTCTGAATCTGTTGTAAAAGCATTTAGTGGTGTACAAGGTGATATTGATGTTGATATAACAGATATGGTTGAAACATGGTCTGACGGTACGTTGTCAAACAATGGTATAATACTTAAACGTAGTGGTTCACAAGAAACAGATAGCGTTATATATGGTAATCAAAAGTATTATTCAAGAAATACAAATACAATATACTCACCTAGATTAGAAGCTAGATATGATGATGCATCACATGCATTTTCTTCTACCAACGGTGCAGTCATTACTGTATCAAACGAGGTAGATGTTCAACCGAGACTAAGACCAGAATATAAACAAACTTCACAAGAACGAATCTTTGTTGATACAATCTTAAAAGGTGGTGCAAGATCGCAAGCTGGTTCAGTAGGTACAGCATATAGATATTATTTACCACAATCATCATCATATGCTATTATAGATAATGCAACAGGTGAATATGTATATAATCATGATGAAGATTATACATATGTTGGTAGAACAGGAACAACAGAGAATTATATTGATCTAGATATGAACGGATTATTTCCTGAAAGATATTATGCATTAGAGTTCAAAGTTAATTATTACTCTGGAACAAGTGTAATTGCAACAAGGTATTATAAATCTAATACATTATTTAAAGTGGTGAAGTAAAATGGCTTATACAGTTGGAGGAAAATCTAATACACAAAGTAAACAAGCATCTAACCATGTGAGATCATTTGATGTTCAGAAAGAGGTATCTCAAGCAAATATATCTCAAGCAAATATACTTAACAATCAAATCAGTGCTCCTGCAAAGGTATTAGGTACTCATACTTTCTCAATACCTAAAGCTGGTTATTATGTTGATCACATAAATCCAACAGATAATACTATTAATCGTTTAGTACCGAATCCAATATTTGATCTAGACGATGTACAAGAACAATCCAGTAATATAATATATGAATTATTACCGAAAGAACCAAAACTACCAGATGCCCCACCTGTAAGCTTAAATGTATATGTTGCCAATTGGTCTCGAGTACATAATTTTGGAGGTGTCACAGATGCATCTAGAGATCCTAGAATTGAAAAAATATCTGACTGGACTGTAGGACAATGGAAACATAGACATAAATGGCCAGCGGTTGCAACATTGGATCCAACATATGTGTTTTACACACAAGATCCTGGATTATTTTACACGCAACAAGTTATAAGTCATTACGAAAAAGGCCTAGACGGAAACTTACAACCTGTAATGGTAGATGATAATGACATTGTTTGGAAGTTAGATGGTAAAGAAGTACATCGAGGTTGGTATATGGATTTAAGTGCAATGTCACGTACCGTGCAAGTCATAATGGAACAAGCTGTAATTGTTCCTAAACTATTATCAGTAGAAGCAAATAATGATGCAGGTATGATACGTAAAGAGATAAAATTTGCAGCTATAGATTCAGATGATGGAGGACTTATATCTGGAGATGATGAAACAGATAATTTTACATCAACATTAGAAGGACAGTTTATAGCTGATGAAGATCCATCTAGTGATGATTTTAGATCTGCAGTATTCTGGCCAGATCCTAGATATGGAGCTAGAGATATGTATATTAGATTTTATTTTAATGGTTGGGGTACAGGTAAATCTAAGAGACGTAAATTTAGAAAAACTACTGCTTACTTTAAGGTAGATGGAAAAGAACAAAACTACGTAAATGGAGAGTGGGTATATGATAAGTGGCAAAGAAAAGATAAGAGAGCAAAGCGTCACCAAGATGCAATAAAAGCTTTTCCTGAGATATATAATGATAATGGGTACATAAAAGACAAGTATGCAAATAAAGGAGGAAGTCAATTATCAAGTATAAATGTAACAGATTGGACAGACGGAAGGAAATCAGCATTATTTGTAGACGAGCCTGAATATGGAAGTTCATATTTATTTAAATTTAAGAAAAAACCAGGACCATTTGATTTATCAATGTATCTTTCCTTCAGAGTAAGGAAGGGTGGGTGGTTTAGTAAAAGACATACACGCTACTGGTCAAAAACATTAACATACGACGGAGGTGAATTAAATATAGATACTCCTCTACAACCAATTGATTTAGGTGTCGTAAATATAGGATATTCACATAAAGATTAAATATGCCAGATATTGAAAAAATAAAATTAGATAAGTATTCTGATCCACAATTTAATAAAGACCTATTGAGATCAGTTCTAGTATCAGAAGGGCACAACTACCTTGATGCTCCAGATAATCTAGATAGGATTACAGTACAGTTATTTGATGAGTATTCAAACTCTATTATATCTAAAACTACACACATATCTGAGATAGAAGGTATTATATATGATGCAGGACTTCTAAAAGTTGATACATTTTCCATCTTAACAAGACTATTTAATAAAACTTCAGGTAGATACACTATTAAAATAAGTGGTCATAGAAATTACATTTATGATGATGTTTCAATTCCAGACCCGAATGTTACTATGCCGCCTGATTCTAAAAATTCTGGTGAAACGGTACCAACTATACCTGCACATTATACAGAGGTAGTACCTAATTATATAGACTTATCAGGACTTGAAATTGTAGAACTATCAAAATCTCGTAAAGAGATTCGACTAAAACCTACTACACAAAATGAACAATCTTTTAGCGACTTTGAAAGATTCCAAAAACCAGGTTCAATACCTCTAGCTGGGAAGTATTGGATTAATGATGACTTTAATGCTGTACCAGGTAATCCATTTTATTATTCAACAGACGGACAATATGATGCAT
>Ga0181420_1000378_pt1 | contig 18088 bp, 23 predicted proteins | sample 43SPOviralmetaG_FD_130145 | JGI IMG/M metagenome (GOLD analysis project Ga0181420, IMG submission 130145) | Marine viral communities from the oligotrophic San Pedro Time Series (SPOT) site, San Pedro Channel, CA, USA - 43 SPOT_SRF_2013-05-22 | ecosystem: Environmental > Aquatic > Marine > Strait... | reverse complement strand
TCGTCATCGTCCCCTTTGCCTACTCCTGGATCTCCAGAGTCAAGTGGCCCTCTTGTTCCATATTGCTTGTCACTTCCTCGAATACGAAAGTTGCCTGAAAAAGATGCCTTGTGCCAGTAAAAAGCAAAATTATCCTCAAAAATTGCATCTAGCGCATTGTTTCCCAGAAAAATTCCCTCAAGCTCTGGTTTGTCAATCCCAATATTATTTACGCCTTGCTCGCCAACAACAAACATAAGCTTGGCTCTTTGCGACGTTCCATGGCTAAACATCCGCGACCAAATCAGCTTTGGCGTAACCAGCATTCCGCCAATATTGTTTTTATACATCCCAAAAATTATGGGAACAGGCGAGGCATAATCTGCTAACTCTGCAAGCGTTTCAAAGCCGCGTGAAGGCGTAAAGCGATTGGCCCCTGTAATGCTGCCAAGATCAGTAACACCACCGCCTTGAGCGCGTGGCATCTTTGGCTTTGGTGTCAGCAAATATGAAACACCAGTCAGCACAAGGCTGATTGCCAGGTTGATTAAAATTGCTGGCCCTGCAGCTCCTGCTTGAACGTCAGGGATATGGTCATACGCCGCTGGTCTTACCGCTCCACGCCTTCTTACCTCAGCTGTAAATGCTCGATACTCTTCCTCAGTTATTCCAATCGTTGCAATTAGCTGCCTTTCATACGGAAGCAATGGTACGTCGTAAATGCTCGAACCAATGACCACTGCACTTTCTGCGTCATCGGACCGATATACAGAATTCCCTTTTGCCATGTGACTGCAAATGCCCAAGATTGCTGCGGTAACAGCAGAATGTCCCCATCATACGCAGGCTTTTCAACTCGCAAACCCCACCGCATCAGATCCCGGCATACATCCCACTTACTCGCTTGATACCAGCTCTGCTTGAACGGTGGCTTGTCAATGCCCATCCGCTCCAATGCCCGATAGCACAGATGGATGCAGTCAATATGGCCGTCACTACCGTCAGCACCAAGCCGATACGGCATTCCAATTAGATCACTGCAGTCGGACATTATTTGCAATTGGCAAGTTGCCAACAAGTTTCTTGGTTAAAGCACGCCTTGGAATGTCCGTTCCAACAGCATCTAACACTGAGCTAAGTTGTAAATTCAACGATACGTTGTCCCAAGTTCCACCAGTAATTTGCCCGGTGTAACTATGTACGCTTTGATGCGTGCCGCCAGACGGATTGGATGAATCTACAATTAAAACTTCGACCTCAACAACATAATGATCTCTAATTGCTAGGACTGCCCATCCGCGAGATAAATCATTATTTGGGAAAACAAGACTAGCTTCCATACCATCTCCCGTACGGTTTACGGTTACACCAGAGAACCCAAACGGCACAAAACCATACGAGTTGCTCTCGTATGTCATGTCTTGATTAATAAAAAAGTTCTGAAAGCGGAACTGAACAAACAGCCCTTCAGTGTTGCTATTTGTTGACTCCCGCAAGGCATTGATCGTTACGAGCTGACCTAAAGCGTACTGGCTCATATTCCAATCCTCTTACGTGTACTGCCACTCATTTGTAAACGCTTCAGGGTTTGCTGTTCACCCTGTTTAGCACCCTGCTGTGCAGCTTGCTGCATTCCAGCCTGGAACTGATCAGCAGTCACGTAGTCAACGCTATTGATCCGCTCCACTGTGTAGCGAACATCGATTGGAGCGGCAACAGCAGTTCCGCCTCCTTCTCCTATGGCTTCAGCTGCACCAGATTCTGGAATGACAGAGTTACCACGGCTGCCGCGTGAATAACGCGACATTGCGGTACGCATTTTAGATTCTGGAATGACATATTCAGGCTCGCCACCTTCACCAATTAAAGCGTTAGTTGGTCGTGAAACATATCCACCTTCTGCAAATAATGACTTAGTAAGAACAGGGGAGGTATTAACATACTGTTGAATACCATCGAGATTTAAAGGGCTAGGACCAGCACTAGCGGTAGATCCAATGATGCTGCCAATAAATTGAATAGCCTGCGCCTTAATCGCAGCAGCAATAATCTGAGCTGTCATATCCAAGAAATGATCCGCTGTCTTTTGAAATAAATTTGCTAGTGCTTGTTGAGCACTCATGCTGCCGCTAATAACACCTTTGAATGATTCGCTAAAAGCATCTCCTATCGCTCCAGCTGCGGCTACAACTTGATTTACTGGATCAATTAATTTATTTAGCTCGCCCTGTGCATCGCCAATTGCGTCCTCGATTCTTTCCTTGTCTGACTTGCCTTTTCCAGGGCCCTCAGCCGCTTTACCTTCAATCAAACCCCTTTCTTCTTTTAAGTCATCTATTCGCTGCCTAAGAGCCTTGGCTTGTTCGCTATCTATATCAAGCGAAAGCAATTTTGCTTCTGCTATTTTAATTAACTCATTTTTTTGTAATATCAACGCAGCAACTTGTTTGTTATATTCAACGATTCTCTTTGCTTCAGCGGGAAGAACTCCTTCCATGATTAGGCGATTGTATTCCTTTGATGCCGCAAGGTTTGCTTCTTGACTGTCTCGAATTTGTTTTAGTGGAGCGACTGCATCTCTAAGAGCTTTTGCACGTTTTTGCTCTTGATCAAATGCGAGTTTTGCTTCAGCGTTTGTTTTAATTTGAGCGGCTAATTTTCTTTGTTCGGATGCCTCACTTTGGTCTTTTAGCTTTGCAATTCTTTCCAGAGTCTGTTCGTATCTTCCTTCTATTGCAAGCTTTTGGGCTTCCACAGTGCCTGCTACTTTGCTTTGCGCTAACTGCCGATCCAGGGTTGCAGTAAGCGAGCTGGCTTGCTGTTTTTGCTGCAAAAGTTGCTTGTTTTGTCGGCTAGTATTTTTAACACCACTGGCTATTTTTTTGTTTTGACGTTCAAATGCCTCTTCGACATCTCTAGCAAGTTGATTTTGTTTTGTTATTGACTCCTCTATGATTTGCCCTTCTTTTATACGAAGCTGTCCTCGATCTTTTATAGTGCCGTTTTCATCGCGGCCTACGGTCTCTATAGCTTTTTCAATGGCAATATCTCTTTCTCTGATAATAGCTGCTCGCTTTAAATTGACAAAACTTTTATTCGTATAATCTGTTTTTTGTCTAGCCAATTTTGTATTTATTTCATTTAATTTAGCGTCTTTTATCCCAAGAGCGCTTGAAACTTTTTTGAGCCTTAGTTCTTTTGCAGCAGCTTGAACTTGAGCCTCAGCTTCAGCCGTAACGCCTCTAGCCAATTCTCTAAGTTGATCTTCAATGCTAACTAACTCTGTGTATTGTGCTGGACTTAAACTATCTAAACTTGACGCTCCAGGTCCTAAAGCTCCTGATCCGTCGCCAAGTAATTCTGCTCTTCTTGTTTGCAACTCCTTAGCTTCTGGAGTATCTAAATTCATTCCTGCCGACAAATCATTGATATTTTTTAATGCGTCTACCGTAAAATCAACAAGGCCACTAAATAACTTTGAAGCCGCAGACTGCATAAGGGCCAAAGACCTAGACACTTGAACGCTTAAATCAGCAGTACCATCACCAAAATCTCTTAGGGATTGAACGCCTTCATTACCTACAGTTGCCGCTAACAATGCAGTTGCGGCTTCAAGAGCTTGTTGCTCACTACCTAGTTCCTGAATTGTCTTTAAAGCTTTTCCAGTCTCCGTGCCTGCGAAACCTGCTGCTTCAGCTAGTGCATCAATGTCAGCGGTAAGAGGATTAAGTGCCTGCCCAAGTGTTGCGCCACCACTAACAATTTGATCAGCAAACGCACCAATTTGCGTGCCGACAAGCGACAACGCAAATCCCATTTGACCGCCTGCTAAACCGCCAGCAAAGCCACCTATACCGCCACCAATAGCCGCTCCACCTCCTTGCCCAAACAGCAGTGGGAACGCACCACCAATAAGCCCGCTGCTGATTGCATTATCCCTGCGAGCTTTTCTATCAGCCCTTTGTGTTGCTATATCTTGCCTTTGTTTTGCTATATTTTGCTCTAATTTTTTAGCTGCCGTTAAGCCTGCTTTACGCTTAGCTTCTATGCGTTTTTCGCTGTCTTCGCGTATTTTTAAATATAATTTTTCGGCATCTGTGTTTAGTCGTATCCTACGAGTTAATTCTTGATCGAACTTTGCCCCTTCTGCATTATCAGCCTTTATAGCCGCGCTAAGTTTCGTTCCAATAGCGTCGATCTCTGCGTCAAGTCGCTTTTGAATTCCTCTGATTTTGTCGTTATTTAATTCAATAAAAGCGCGACGATCGGCTTGATTTACTTTGTTTGTAAGTTCTATTTTTTGTTGTGCAAGCCTTTGGGTTGCCTTGCCTTCGGCAATAGCTTCTGACGCCAAACCAGCAGCTCTAGTCCTAGCCGCTCCAGCTATTGGATCAAACCCTGGAGCGGGTTCTGGACCAAACTTAGGCTGACCGCGAAGATACGAACCAGTCATCGTGGTTTGTGAACCACGCTGCGTAGCGGACGCAAGTTCAGCGTTATACGCTTTTAACGCTTGAGTTGCTGCGCCACGATCCTGTATTTCTTGCCTGACTAATTTATTATTTAAATCTTGAGCGTCGTTAGAAGCGATTAACGCTGTGACAAAACTATCTAAGTTTCTTTTGTATAAACCAGTCGCCTTGCCAGCCTTATCAGTCTCTATTTGAGTTTGGTTTAAATTTTCATTTGCTTTCCTTAAAGCTTCATTGTAAGAGCTTAAGTTTGCTACAGTAAATTCTTTCTTGTTTACCCTATCTACTTCATTGGCAAGACGCTCAAGCTGAGACTGAAACCTGTCAAGCTGCTTTACGCCCTTTACGCCGATCTCAATCTCAGCTCTATAGGCCACGACGGTTCCAGCGCACTGCGATGCCTAAGTTTAACGCCTACGACGCGCCTTATCCATTTCCTTCTGCCGCTCCTCGTTGATTACGCTGAAATACGCGTTCCAGCCAATCAATTCCTCTTGCGTCATTGTGGCGCGAACCTCTGACAAGCTCATGCCAAGCTCTTTAGCAATGCCAAATTGCAGCATGAGCCAGTTATCTTTCCGAAGCTCAGCGCTTAGGACTTTGGGTCGATAGCCTCTTGTTCGTCGTCAGTCAAAATTGCCAGCATTAAAGACTGCAAATCCTTGTCCTTCACTTCGTTTTTAAGCACATCAATTTCACCAGGCAAAAACAAAGCACTGCCATTTTCATCTTTAGCTTTACCAATTAAAAGCTGCAGTGCAAACGCATTAGCATCCTCCGATCCAGCACGCTTTTGAGCGCGTTCACGCTCTGCCATCGTCAATGGCGTAACCCACATCTCAAATTCTGTGCCATCTGAAAGCTTGACTGTCTTCTTAGCTGCTTCAAGATTGGCTGCTTTCTTAAGGCGGTCAATGGCGCGAACTGCCATACATGCTCACTTGGTTGTACTAGCACAATAGCATTAAAAAAGCCCCCGACAATATCAGGGGCTCTTGCTGTCAGCTAGCGATCAACTTTTAGCAAAGTCGAAAGTAGGTGCAGTTGTGGGACGGAAACTGACTGAAACAGTCTGCGCGTCATCTGGCGTAACCGAGAAACTTGCAGAGGTCAGTACAGCCTCAAGTTGAATGGAACGACTCTTTGTATCGTCAGGCGTGCCAGAAGACAACACCGTGTCCATATACAACTTAAATGTTGCACCAGCTTGCTGACGCTGCGTTACGTCCTCAATCAAACGAGCAGAGATGCCGGTGTCATCATCTGTGAAATACACTTCCGCAGATCCAGTGCCGTCAGCAAAACCAGAGATGAACGTACGGAATGGAGCGGTTTGACCCAACGTTCCACCAATACTGGTGGTGTCAATCTCTTCGCGGTTTACCTCAAAGCTCCAAGAACGGACATTTGCGACTGACTGAAACTCAGTAAAGTTGATCGCAAAGTCGCTGGTGCCATCAGTACCATCGCTACTTAATGAAAGCTCAGTACCGCCTGCAGTAGCAGCAAACGTAGCAACACCAGTTGCAGCCACGTAGGTTCTGATAAAGACAGGGGTGCCTTCAGTTAAACCACCAGGCAGAGTGCCGCCACCAGCAGTAAACGAAACTTTGTCGTCTACCTTGAAATTCAAGAAGGCACCAACACTAATGTTGTTGCTTCCGCTGGTGACATCAGCAGCTTTGAACTTGCCAGATGTACCGGCAGGCTTGTAATAGAGGGCTCCAGAGGTGCCCGAAAGGACGGTAGCCATTCGTAAAACGGAGAATGGTGGACTTTACGGGCGGAACCCGGACTCATCCAGCTTAGCGCGTCAACCGTGAAAGATCTAACTTTGCTCCTCTGCAACGAAAGACGTTGTTATGCGTCCCATCATGTGAGGACTGGCTTCTGTTGCTGAAAACGTTGGTCCGTTTATCGCACCAGTGCGCAGATATATTCCTGAGCCGTCCCGCGTCGAAGCGGGTAAAGCTAAAAGCGTTGTAACCACAGTGTCTAAAAGCGTTTGATTTCTTGCGGGGCCTTGACCCTTTTCGCTGTAAATACGAATAACAATAACGCCTCGCGGATAGTCAAGGTTGCCCGTAATAGTTGTTTCCGTTGTTAAACCAAAAGTAATATTTATTCGGACGTACTCTGTCGTAGTGTTTGCCGGAGCAGCGGTAATATTGTCAAAAAAGACCGGTACAGCTGGCGAAAGATTGTTAAAAGCCGTCAAAAGAGGGCTTTCGATAGCGGCTCGAATTGCTTGGTAGTTCATCGTGGAAATTTTTTAAACGCTTCTTGAAAATTTAGTTTAATTGTTTTGTCTAAAGCGCCTCCTTCGAGATAAGTGTCATACCAGTCCAAAGGAGCAGTGCTCAAGTTGTCTCCTTCTCCTTCAGCAATATTGCCTCGAATGTTTTGTTGACGATTCCCGCGTTTTATTTTTGATTCATCTTGCAAAGGATCTTGCCCCGGATTCCGAAAATCACCGTCAGTGCCTGTTATACCCTGTTCGTAATCAATTGCAATTCCAGCGTCAGGGTCAACGTTGTAAATATTGTATTTAAACTCGGGCTTGCTCCATAACTCTTTGCCAGACAAAAAGGGTGCAATTACTTTTTGAGGCTGACCTTCAGCCTGAGAAGGATTGCTTTTCTCGCCACCTGAAGTCTCAATAACCCAAGAATTGGAAAATTTACCTGAGTAAAGAGGGCCTGCCTCTTGCAATTCGCTGACTATTTTTTCAGCGCCTTTTCTTATGTCCCTAGACAGCCTGCCGTTGACCCAACGATCCCAGTCTTCAGACATGCGTTTAAAGCCCCTTGCCATTACTGCGGCCTCGCAATGATTGTGTGAAGCAAGGGATCCTCACCCCTAAAGCTCAGCACATTTAAAATCTTGGCTTCCCTGGTCGCACCAGCCTGTGAATACTGGATACGATCAGCCTCAGTTGGATAATAAGAACCCAACTCATCGCCACCAATAATTACTTTGATGTCAGTTGTTTGATAAAGCCCGTCGTTTTCTCTTGATGAAACACTGGAAATTAAACCCTTCAACACCACAGACGTATCCGCTCCAGTAACAGCACCTGTTGCTGGATCATAAGTGCGTGGTGTTGTTGTTTTGACTAACGTGATGTCTTGACCCCAATCGTCCAGTAGATCTTTGGGGATTGACTTGAAAGTGTCGTCTACAAGTGACATATCAACCCCTCACCACACGAACTTGATAAGAGCCAGAACCTCCAGAACAATAAGCACCAAGATAAGACTGCAACCAAGGATAAACGTCGAATACGTTATTAACAGTTCCGACAGCCTGACTATCAGTGTTGTACTTGACTTTGAGGTCTCCAAGCTCGACTTGCTCGTATAACCCCTTATCGCCGGTAGTCCCTGTAATCGCGTCCGTGTCATTGGCTAGCTCAAAGGCTAGTAAATATGTAGCCTTTTTGATTGCGTTTGGAATGGCAGAACATGTAAGTTCCACCCGATCGACATGATAATTATTGCGCGGCCATTTCAATGCTTGGCCTGAGTCGCAACGATCACCATAAAAAACCAACGTGTCGATCCAGCCTGTTGCTGAAATCAATGCACGATTTTTGTTGTCATCTTGCTTGTTGTCCCATTGCGTGCTGCTTGGAACGGTTTCAAAATATGCGTCGGCTTCAGCCAACGTTACATAGCTGTTAGCTGTCTCACTCTTCAGTGTGGCGTTGATCGTGGCAGCCATAGCGCAAAAATAAGGTGGCCCCACCTAATGGTAGGGCCTTTGCTCTGATCAGGGATCAGATGGTGCTGGTATCCAGCGAAGAGTTGACAGTCAACTGAACCATAGGGATCAGATCAATGTCATAGGTGGCAGCCCACTTGTTAGCCGTTGCCAAGTTGGCATTGGTTGGGTTGTCACCAGCATCAGACCACTTAGTGCCCATCACGTGATACGCCGTGTGGTAATCCACTGATAGGACGTCTTGCTTCGAGAGCACGCTGCGCTCAGCTTCGATCCGAAGATCTTGCTGCACACCTTCAAGGATGGTGCCTGATTTAATCAGGTAGCAATAGAACTCGCGTTGATGACCGCCAGTTCCAGGTGCAACAGTGTTGACTGCAGAATCGATGATTACATTCATACCGGCAAATTCGCCAATAGAACGCGCACCAACGCCAACTCCGCCACCGCCCCAAGTGACTGCACCGCCCGTAGACAATGCAGAAGTAGAGAAGGTCAGCATTCCTACCTGATACAGGGAGTAAGCAACAGAAGGATGGACAACTAAGGTATCCAGCTCTTCTCCACGTTCTCCAAGCTTGGAACGTGCTTCTGCCACTGTTGCAGCAGTCAAGAAGTTGTCTTCATTAGCACCAGAAGCAGCAGCTTTACCTTTGTCCAGCGCATTGGCAGACAAAGCAGTGCCAAACAATCCGGCAAGATGAGAGAACAGACGCGCGCTGTTCAACTTGTTAATTGCATCAGCAAGCTGATTGCGGATGTGAAGCATTGGATCTTCACCAGCAGCCAAAACCGCCATATCATCTACTGCATACGCAAATGCGCGATGGCAGATAGTAGCGATTTGAGTGCCAGTACCGATTTTCTGAGGAGTCAGATAACCAGCGCCACTGGTGCCCCAAGTGGCTGTACCGTCCAGAATTTCCTCGGTGGGAGATACGGGATTGAACTCGGGAACTTGAATGCGGGTACCGCCTTCTCTTGAATCGAGAAGAGCGTTACGAACAACAGCACCAGACTTAATGAAAAGACTGCGCTCTTTGATTGCCTCAGACACATAAGTGCTGAGATTATTCCTTTTTACGATGTCCGCCAGAAGGACACCGCCGGAATAATTCTGAAATGGTGCGGCCATTCCTTATTCAGGGATAAAGTTTGCGGGTGTTCAAGTCACAGACTTGAGATGGTGTCCCACGGGGACTATTTACCTGCCTCTCTCTTGAGCACAGCTGCAAGATCAGGGTCGGTATTTTCCAAGGCCATTTGCCTCGTTAAGTTCATACTACCTTCTAACCAAGGATTAGCGACGCCTCCAGCACCAGAAATCCCAGTAACTGGTTTTGCACCCATCCCAGCTTGAGTGCTGGGCTTAAAATGATGCTCGTAAGAAGAACCAGGGTTTTTGAGCTTCGCAAGATAGACATTGATGTCTTGCTCAACGCCACCATCTAAAACTTTGACAGTGCCGTCCTCAGCTTTCTTGAGGTTGGTTTGAATCAATTGCAGCATTTGATCTGAATTGATCGCTCCAGCTTGGTTGATCGCTGAAAGTGCAGCGTTTTTCATGGCTGCTGTCTCGTTAGATGTCCGAAGATCAACTAACTGACGCTCCAATTCAGCTATCTGCTGGTCTTTGGTTTGAGCAGTTTTGTTGGCCTCTTCCCAGAGATCCTTCCACTGCCCTTGATCTTCAAGCGTTTTGCGACGTTGATCGTCTTGTTTTTTGTAAACGTCGTCGAGTTTTCCTTTGATGCCTTGGAATCGTTCCTCGGCTTCAGTGGCACGTTGTTGAAGCGCTTGAATTTGCTGCTCGTAACCAGAAACATCGACAGCAGGAGTTTCAGTCGCAGCCACTGGCTGTTCAGAAGACGCCACAGGCGTTTCCTGGATGACTTGTTCTTCCATTACTAAGAATTAGTTGACTTCTCTACTTTACTACTTTTTGCCTGTTTGGTTGTTTTTTTGGGCTCAGGCATTGGGCATTCATCTTTTTTGGGTGGGTTGATCTCCTCGAAACGCATTCCCATGGGAACAAAAGCTATTACTCTTCTACTGTACCGCTTGATTCCGCTTCTGCTGCCATAGGCAAAATTTCGCCTTGTACCAACATGTCGCGGAACTCTTCACGATCAATAATTTGATCTTGGAATAGCTGGCCCATTGCTGCAATGTCTTGCCCAATCAAACGTTGCAAGTCAAAATCACGACTAATCTTGACCTCAGGCGGTTCAATACCCAAGTAATTGGCAGCAAGGTTGTAAGACTTCTGCAAACCTGACTCAAGATCCATCGATACCATCGACAGCATCGAGTTCGTATCAATACGATCCAGCCTGCGAGCATCCGCAGATTCAGCTACAAATTTTTGCTGGCTCAATGTACTGATGCCTAACGTCGCCATTTGCTGCTGTAACTCTTGGATTTCTGATGTCTGCGCTTCAAATGCACCGTTTGAAGGCTGCACGTAATAAACCTTGTTACCCGGTTGTGTTGCCATCGCATAATTCACACTAATCGCCATGTCTTTTGTCTGATCGTCCCAACCCTCCAATACCAACATGGGCTGGCTGGCAATATGCAAACTATGAATCAGATCAGCTTGGCGCTGGAAATGAGCCAGATTTAAATGCGCTATGTCCAACAGTGGTGGACGACTTGTCATTGTATCTTTTTTATCAGCATAAATTGTTACCAGCGGAATCTGCCCAAGTGAAAAATCGCCTGATTCAACCAAGTCGTACTCCGCTGTAGCGTCGGATTGATCGAATGAAGCGGGGTATGGAAATGGCCCTTCCATTTCTTGCTTTTTCTGTTCCTGTCTAAAGACGCGATAACGACCTGACTCAATAACACGGACTTGGTCATAAACTTTTTCTCCGAACTCTCCATCGGCTACAACTGCTTTTTCACCAATTCGTACTTGAGTAAGATTGCCATAATTTGTTTCCCGATCTAAACGCCATCCATACACATTGGTTGGATCAACCTCAATCCAATATGGCCTACGGTTAAGAGCACGCTCTTCTGCCAAACTCCTTGCGTCTGATGGAGCGGGAAAATCAACAAGAACATGTGAATGCCCATAGGTCAATGCACAAGTGACCAATCGACGTGCATACTCATCTAAATCAGAACCGCAACCATCAACATCCTTGTTGAAAACTTCGGTCCAATAAGGCGCACCAGTTACACTGATAGGTTTGCGCAGAATAAGTCCTGCTGCTGCTCGAATTAAACGCTGCGTGTAAGGCGTAAATACAGCACGGTTTACACGCGCCAAATAAGCCGTGTAGTCCTCACGTGGCTCTAACGGTAAAAATGTCTCGCTATTCTCTCGAAGGTATTCCGTCCCAGATACAACGGCTTTCATAATCTCCCAGCCTTTCATCTGGTTGATTACTGCTCGCGTACGGACAAATGGGCTGTCAACACTCCCCATGTAGGAGCTGCTAACCAAACTTGTCCTGACGAGCCCTGGAACGGAGTAAGTCATGTCACCACTTTACTTTGTTAGCCCAATATGCGGCACTGGTTTTGCCCTTGGCAATGTTTTTTGCATGACGCTTCTTGAATGAAGACCTTTTATCCTTCATAGCTTGGCTTTCACCAGCTTTTGGCTTGCCTGCTGTCTTTGCTCCCTGCTGCCCAAATCGTATTAAACGATCCTTACCATTCTCTTTGATCACAACAGCATGAGATTTACCGCTGGAATGTCCAGGAGTAGAGATTGGTTTGTTGTAGCCATCGAATGTATGGCCTCCTCGTTGGATTTTTGCCATTACTTTTTACCCTTCGGTTTACGACGTTTATGCTGATACCCTATCTTCTTTGAACTCGTTTTCTCACGCTTGAATCGCGCTTTCTCTGCAGAAGACATCTCATCAGACGTTTTTGGCGTCTTTGAAGAAACTCTCTTGGAAGGTCGACACGCTGGATAAGCACGATCCTCCCCCTTGGAACGACCACAAGGTTTCCCGGTCTTTATATCGACCCATTTCTCATCAAACCAACGCCCCAAGCCCCCTCGCGACTTATTTGGCTTTTTTGGTTTTGCTGGTTTTCGTGCCTTTTTTCGTTCCGCCACTGGTTGCTTTCCGATAGGTGCCGCCACGCTTCTTATATTCGCGTACCAACCACGCATTCGCATACGCACTTGGATACACGTCAAATTTGCGCTTCGCTTCGGCCTTTACACGACTGTAAAGCGCCTTATTTGTTGGGACGTTTTCACTCGCCACAACGACACCGCATCTTCTTGCTGCCCTTCTTTACACCCTTCTTTTTCTTAGGTGGACGGCCTTTCTGAGTGCCGTATGTTCCAGGGCCTTTGGGCATGACAAAGACAAATGACTTGCCCTTATCCTAACCGCTTAAATGGTTGCGGACTAGAACCGGCTCTCGCGCCTGCATCCCTCACTCCTGATCCGCTGCAAGAGACCTGTGCAACCGCTGTAAAGGGTTACCTTCATATCCTAGTAGATCCGATAAGAAGTCGTACCCAATGTCTCCGGTTTCGCAAGGTTGAATTGCTGCAATACCAAGTACCCAAATGCGTCAAACGCATGGTCCACTCCTAAATTCTTATTCGGTAAACCCGTTCCAGGCGCATACGTTAACGTCCGAAGCGATTTTATTAGCTGCTTACATTTTGGATGGATCTTTACTCTTCGCGTTCCAGCAGCATCCATTAATCCTGTGTTTACTGCCGTAATCTTGTCCCGTATCTTCCACGGTGATCTCGGTGTTTGAACCGTAAATCCATTACGACGCAAAATTGCATGGTCCGTTACTCCAACACCACTTGTCTTTCGTGCCACACCCGTAGGATCAGGACACGCAATGACTCTGCGATCTACTCCATACCGTCTAGTAACCTCATCCGCGAAATCCCATGTGGTCGCTCCACCTGTCAACATGATCTCGTCAAAGACATAGAGCGTTTCACCGTCTTTTACCGCGCAAATACCGCTCATTGGATCAACGTTAAAGTCAACGCCTAATAGCAATGGTTGAATTGAGATGTCGCGGGCTTCTGTTGAAATATTGTCGTCTGAAAAACTGACCGCCACCAAACCAGTCAGATTTTCGAAGCTGGCCTCAAATTCTTGTCGGAATGTTCGATTGTCTAGTTGGGCACGCGCTGCCTCAACCTCACGTTTACTAACGTTGCCGCCTTCAATCGTCGTATAACACCATCGCTGCCAATCTCCAGTCTCATCCTCTGGTACATAACACCACAAGTCATAAAACCAACTAGCTGTCCCGTCTGGCGTAGAAATAAATAATGCCCATCCCTCTTTATCCGCTAAAGCAGGTCGTATAACCTCAAACCATACCTCCGCATCCATAAATGCGGCCTCGTCTAATACCACTCCAGATAAACTGCGGCCCCTCAACGCCATAGCGTTCTCTGTACCCTTCAATTCGATCGTTGATCCGTTAATAAGCTCGATTCGTAAGTCCGTCTCGTTCTTACTCCTGATCCATACCTTCGGTACCAACTTCTTTAATGCTCGCCACGCTATATCCTTTGCCATTCGATACGTTGGAGCACAATAAAAAAATGTCTCCCCTGGCTTCTCAATCGCTCCACGCACCAATTCAACGCAAGATAAGTACGATTTGCCGAATCGACGCCCTGCTACCAATACGCGGAAGCGATTTTCACTTGAATAAACTTGGCCCTGCGCCCATCTCAGGTTAATAGGCTCTACTGTTGTGCTCATGCCTATTACATTACACAGAATCTCGACTTCCACCCCCCTCCAAATGCCCCCGACAAGGGGTAACATCGAAGAACAACAGTCAGACAGGTAATGAATCCCGGACGCTCTTCTGATGAAGTTGTAGAAGCTCGTAGAAGACGCTTATACCGTCGGCAATTAGACGGCTTGTCCGCTCGCGCACTTGTTTATGACCATTCTGAAAAAGAACAGGTCTCTATCCAAACCGCTTGGCGTGACTGGAAAGCTGTTAAAGATTGGAACGAAGAAGATTGGAAAGCTGATCGCGAAAATATGCTCCCGCGTCTGCAGCACATGCGTACCAAACTCTTTTATCAAGCCGTTAAAAAAGGCCAGCTCCAAACCGCTAGCCAAGTCCTTGACTCCATTGGACGTGTTATCGGTGAATCCGTTGAAACGGTCAATATCCAAGCACCTGAACTTAAAATCTCTATCGAAAATAAAAACGACTGATCTAACGCTCCAGCAAACTCAACCCCTGCCCCCACTAAGGGGGCTTTTTTAGTACACGATTACTGTTTGGCGGATATATGTGCAGGTTACGGGAATGCTGGTACAAGCGCACTACTTTGCAACCCTGCCCCCCGCGTAGCAATTGATACTAGATGGTGAGCACATTGGCTTGTATCAATTGATATGTCAGATTGTAGTAGCTGTACTGTCGTGTCTTACTCTATGGACTACTGTAGGAATGTACAGAGAACATCTCGCCTATCGCCCAAACTCTAAAATCTGAGACCAGATCAGCAGATCCTGCTGCGTGTCCTTGTGCATGTTAGCAGCCGCGCCACTGCGTCTCACACTTTCTACACTTTGCAGCCTTGCTCTCACTAAGTGCAAGCGCGCCAACCTACCAACACCAAGAACACCAAGAATCCATGACTACTTTATCCCGTCTACGTTTCGAGCAAAACGCGTTGCTAGCTACCTCAGCCACCACGATGGTGGCAGGTCTGGCATGTGTAGGTTTATCTTTATCCGTTGCTTTCGACTGGAGCCCGAAACAGTTCGCAGGGTTATTCCTAGGCGGACTTTTTTTGACGCCTATGGCAACTGTGCCATGCGTAGCAGCTAGCAAAAAAGCAGAGCAGATCTGGAACCTTGAGCACGCCTAACTAACACCAACGCACCAACAAACAACCTAATGAGAACATTTCTAAGCCTGTCAGCCGCTTATGTTGCGGCTGGCATTTTTGCAGTGGTATTCATCAACGAAGCCACATTCAACAGCCATAGCAACACTCAGCCATATGTTCGGGTGGTTCGCTGATGGAGTTACTCCAGGGACCATTGATCACCACAAAATTCTTAGGCCCGACTAATTTTCGAGGCAGTCGAATTAAAGCAGTCCATAAACGTGGCAGTGATGAGACTCAAAGTGTCACGCTGTCCTGGGACCATTCACTTGACGGCATGGAAAACGCTAAGGCTTCAGCACTTGCTTTGCTGAAGTCGTGGCCGTACCAAGAGCACCATCAAATGATTTTAGTGGCTTGTGGTTTCGACCATGATCACTACTACTTCATAGCTTCAACCGCCCCAATAACCCCGGCTTAGGCCGGGCTTCTTTTTATGTTGACTATCCGCACCAACAACCATTCCAGGCCGCTAATGCACCTGGAGGACTTTAACGAAAGCATCCAGTCAGAAATCCGTAAGGAGTACGACTGGATGGATCCTAAGGACATCGAGTGTAATTTTGGATTCTTTGTTTACCTTGGGCAGGTTCACCACTTGGGAGACTTCATGCGAGTCACGGACGTCAGCGATCCAGACCTCAACGGTTGGGATGGCTATACATCCGAAACGGTATGGTCTGGAACCCTTGTGAGACTTACAGAAGACTGTAATTTTGTCGTCGTTGGTAGGTTTTTTTCGTGAACAATTTTAAGGACAGTTACCGGAACCCATACGTTCCGCCAGTAACTCCAGAGCAACTTAAAGCGGTTGGTAAAGAACCCGATTGTTTGTATTGGTCAGCAGATTTTCACTGCTGGCGATTATCTGGGGATTGGGTCCGACCTTATGCAACCACGGGCAGACTTCTCAACGAATTAAACGTAAGCATCCACCCTGAAGCCTGATGATCACATTTGAAGAGCTCGCAAGGCTTAACGGCTACGATCCAGCAACAGCAGAGGGCTTAAAGCACGCTCGCTATTTGTGGGAAGAATTCCAGGCTTGCGGCGGGAGTTTTCCTAAGCCTTGTGAGGTGGAAGAATTCCAGGATGAGCCTCCCGTATAGGGGGGCCTTTTTTCTTGTACCGTTCCACCTAACGCGACGGATAGATTCTCAGAGCTGAGCCATCTCGCTTGAGAAGCAACAGTTTATCTCGCAAGAAATCACATTGCCCGGATGAACAACGCTTGCCATCAGCGGTCCGAGAGTAGACATGAATGGACTCTAAGAGAATCTCCATCTCTTCATAGGTTAGCCATATATCAGGGCCATGAATGGACATAAGAGACTGTATGAATGTTTATAGGCTAGCGCTGGCATGAATGCCCTTTATCGTGTAGTATTGGAATAGGAAACGGTTCAGGCCGCTTCCGCTCCAACAAACACCACTACACCAATTGAAACACACTACCAACAACCATTTCCAGGTAGACAATCAAGCTACCATCAGCCTAACCGGCGGAATAATCACAGTTCACGATAACTCTGATTGTTCGGTTTCAGTTTTTGTCGGGAATGAAGCATTAAACAATGCCATTGCAAAACATTTGCCTTACTGTGACCGCTCCACACAAGAACGGTTCATGCAAGTTTTGACAGATCATATCCGCAAAACTGACAATGCTAAGGCTGAATCATGAAACAAGGTATTCCATGCCTACGTTGGCAGCTTGAACACACTGATACTTTCGGAGGTGAAGCAAACTATTCATGGGTAAACCGTGAAGACGTGATGATTCCATCAAAGTATTCAGGCCCCTGGATTGTTCGTAAGGCTAAGGAAGCTATGGGTTTAACCCACTTCGAACATACAACTTTTGATCTTGGTGAAACAATTCGCGTTGATTTTCGCCAAGACAATCAAGTGTTGTTCATCACGCTTCTGTCGTGAAACGCTCCAATGAAATCAAAGGCCAGCATGTTCGGGAGGCCAAACGCCTCCTGAGCCTTGGTTATCAGCCTTCAGCAGTCGCTTTAAGGCTTCAAAGGTTATTCAGTATCAGTCGCGCTACAAGCTTCCGTGACGTTGCTTACGCAAGCACTCAAATGGATAGTGAAAACATGGAGTTGGACGTTGACACCGCTCCAACACCAATGCTTGAACAGCGTGACGCAATGCTGAGAGACCTTGAACAAGCCTGGATCCAAGCATCCTCACAACACAACGTGCAGGAGTTAATGCAGCTTTCCAGGGCCTTTGAACGCCTTCACCGCATGGGCGGCAACCAGTCTCAAAAATACTGAGACTAAAATCTCACACCAACGCTCCAAACCTCTATCAACCGAATTGACTCATGACTAAAAAACGACGCCGCGATTTTGATGATGATCTGATGCCTGATGACTTTATTGACCCATGGCCGCCATTGTCTGAAGATGAAATCGAACAACGTGAAAAACAGGCTAATTGGGAAGACCTCAACGCTTCTGTCCCTGACCCTGCTGAACGTAACCGCAACCTCAAATGAACCTAGAAACCATTAAAGCAGCCGTTCTTAACGGCCAAACCGTTTGCTGGTCAACCACTGATTACGTCGTTAAATACCACGAACGCGGTGGTTTTAACATCGTTTATACGCCTGATGGAAACTGCATCGGGCTCACCCATCAAGACGAAGTAACCCTCAACGGTAAAGAGTCTGAATTCTTCATGCCCGTTAAGCACCAATGATTACTAAAAACCAAGCGAACCGCTCCATCACACAATTGCTCTGCCTAATTATTGGCGGTGAAAAGAGTAAAGCCTCTGCTCACTTTGCTTTTAATCCTGTAGAACGAATTCAATTCTGTTTCAAACTTGTCCAACAGGATATGGCAGAAGCTAAAAGCATGGAAGATCCAATTTATGCAGCTGGTAAACGCCAGGTTGATAGCCTTGAATCATTGAAGAAACTTGCACAACTTGTTAGAGAGGTGGAGTGGTGACTTATCATTATCGTCCTGTTCGTGAATACGAATCTGCCAAGATTCAACGTGCCCTTGACATCTTC
>Ga0181420_1000372_pt1 | contig 18159 bp, 22 predicted proteins | sample 43SPOviralmetaG_FD_130145 | JGI IMG/M metagenome (GOLD analysis project Ga0181420, IMG submission 130145) | Marine viral communities from the oligotrophic San Pedro Time Series (SPOT) site, San Pedro Channel, CA, USA - 43 SPOT_SRF_2013-05-22 | ecosystem: Environmental > Aquatic > Marine > Strait... | reverse complement strand
TTTAAAAGATTTAACAACCCACATACAAAGAAACCAAGGCGAAGTAACCCCAGAGATGTTTAGACTCGCCGTTGCCTCTGGTCGTGGTATTGGCAAGTCCGCTTTGGTCGCTTGGTTGATACTTTGGATGCTATCAACCAGACTTGGTTCTACGATTATCGTAACCGCCAACACCGAACAACAGCTCAGATCAAGAACCTGGGCAGAATTAGGTAAATGGCTAACCCTATCCATAAACAACCATTGGTTCACCAAGACTGCAACCACCATAAAACCAGATGGTTGGTTTGAAGAAGCGCTGAAACGCGATTTAAAAATTGATACTGGCTATTACTACGCCCAAGCACAGTTATGGAGCGAGGAAAATCCAGATGCGTTTGCAGGTATCCATTCATCTTACGGAGTTTGTTTGATAATGGATGAAGCCTCTGGTATTCCCGCTCCTATCTACAGCGTATCGGAGGGTTTCTTCTCTGAGCCAACCGAAAATCGCTTTTGGTTCACTTTTTCTAACCCGCGCAGAAACACAGGCCCTTTTTACGAGAGCTTTACCTCTAAGCGCAAGTTCTGGAACTTAAAACAAATTGATTCTAGGACAGTAGAGGGTACAGACCAAAAGTTGTTCCAAGATATGCTTGAACAATATGGTGAAGATTCAACTGTAGCTAGAGTAGAGGTAATGGGAGAGTTCCCTAACGCCGATGATGACAGCGTCATACCAATAGAACTAGCTAGAACAGCCATAGATAGAGACGTATCGCTAACAGCTAAAGCACCTATTGTGTGGGGATTGGATGTGGCGCGTTTTGGTGGTGATAATTCCGCGCTTTGTGTTAGACAAGGTAATACTGTCTTTGAAATTAAGACTTTTAAATCAATGGATTTAATGCAATTATGCGGTGCAGTTAAAAATAAGTATGACGATTGCACGGTAGTTGAACAACCCCAAGAAATACTTGTAGACGTTATTGGTTTGGGTGCTGGGGTGGTAGATAGACTTGCAGAACAAAACCTACCCGTTCGCGGAATCAACGTATCTGAATCGCCGTCTACAAGAAAGAACTATTTAAACCTAAGAGCTGAGTTATGGTTTGCAGTTAAGGACTGGCTTACGCAGCGAGATTGCCGACTGCCTGGTGATGATGAACTTATATCAGAGTTAGCAGCACCTAGTTATAAATACACTTCAACTGGTAAAATAAAAATAGAGTCAAAGGATGAAATGAAAAAAAGAGGCATAAAATCTCCTGACAAAGCTGATGCATTAGCATTAACCATGGCAAGTGCAGCCGCAAGTTTTAGTGGTGGTGAGAACTTTTTAGGGTATAATTTCAAGAAACCCTTGACATCAAGAATAATTAGAGTGGGATAAAATTTATGGAATACGATAAAGACGAAACAATCGATGAGCTAGAAGGTCAACAAGAGTCTTACGATGAAGAAGAATTGCAAGGCGTTCTTAAAAGTGAGATGGATGACGCTAGAGACTTCATTGACCAAATTGGTCAGGAAAGAAGTGAAGCTACTGAATATTATTTAGGCGAGTCCCCAGAGGGACAAAGTTCCATGCAGTCAGAGTTTGTATCAACCGATGTAAGAGACAGCGTCTTGTTTATGCTGCCTTCTATCATGCGTACCTTCTTTGGTACTAATAAGATAGTTGAGTTTATACCCAAAGGCCCAGAAGACATTGCACTTGCAGAACAACAAACCGATTACATTAACTACATACTCCAACAAAAGAATCCAGGCTTTAAAGTTTTCTATGACGCATTTAAGGATGCGCTTATCAGAAAGACTGGTTATGTAAAAGCCTACTGGGATGACAGCATTACTGCATCTACCCATTCATACACAGGCATACCGCCAGAAGCATACCAAGCGCTTATGCTTGATCCAAATGTTGAGCTGGTTAAAGAAAAAGTTGAAATGGAAAGTATGACACTTTTAGATCCAAGCACGGGTGAGGAAACTACACAAGAAACCCCAGCAAGTTACGATGTAACTATCAGGCGCATCAAACCAAAAGACCAAGTGGTTATAGAAGCAATACCGCCTGAAGAAGTCCTTATTTCAAGAAACGCTAGAGACTTACATTCATCGCCTTATGTGGCTCACCGCATGGTCAAAACAATTAGTGACTTGGTTGCCATGGGTTATGACAAGGACGACATGGAACAATACGCTGGTTCTGGTAATTATGTAGACGCTGAAGCCTACGAGGAAGAGCAAGCTAGAAACCCAGCAGCAGACTACACAGGTGTAGATAGAAATGACAACAACAACAAAAATATTTTGTACGTAGAACACTACGTTTTTTATGATTTAGATGGTGATGGCATAGATGAAAGGATTAGAGTATGCACCGTGGGAAATGGATTAAATATTGTTAATTCAACACCCTGGGATGATTTACCTATAACACTCTTCTGTCCCGATCCAGAGCCTCATACCTCCATAGGCTCGTGTCCCGCAGACTACTTGATGCCAATTCAAGCAGCTAAATCTCAGATAATGAGAGATACGCTTGATAGTCTAGGTCACGCCATCTTCCCGCGCATGGGTATAGTAGAAGGACAAGTCAACATTGACGATGTGCTTAACACCGATATAGGTCAACCAATAAGAATGCGTGCGCCAGGAATGGTACAACCATTTACCGTACCTTTTGTTGGTAAAGAAGCCTTCCCAGTTTTATCTTATTTAGACGAAGCCAAGGAAAACAGAACTGGCGTATCCAAAGCTAGTGCTGGACTTAATGCTGAAGCATTGCAATCAACAACTTCGGCGGCAGTATCAGCAACCATGTCTGGAGCGCAAGGCAGAGTAGAACTTATTTGCCGTCACTTTGCAGATGGCATGAAAGACCTTTTTAAACTTGTAAACAACTTGGTTATCAAACATCAAGAGAAACAAGACATGATAAGACTTAACAATGAGTTTGTTCCTATTGACCCTAGATACTGGGACATAGACAAAGACATAGCAATCAATGTTGGTATTAGCAAAAACTCAGACGAAGAGAAGTTCCAAGTCTTAACTTCGCTTGCACAAAAGCAAGAACAGATTATGCAAACCCTAGGCCCACAAAATCCTTTGGTTAATTTACAGCAATACGCAAACACACTTACTAAAATGATTGAGATGGCTGGTTTCCAAGACGCACAATCATTTATAAATACACAAGTGCCGCCTATGCCACCACAGTCACCAGAAGAACAGAAGCCTGATCCAGCAGAAATACTAGCACAAGCAGAAGCGCAGAAAGCACAGAACCTAGGTCAAAAAGCTATCATAGACGCAGAGACAGACAGAATGAAAATCATCATGGAAGATGATAGAGACAGAGATCAAGCTCTTGCAGATATGCAGCTTAAAATTGCTGAACTTCAAGCTAAGTATGGCGCACAAGTAAACGTAGCTGAGATTAACGCAATCATGGAAAGAGATAGAGAAGCTCTTAGACAAGTTGCTAAGAACCAAGCACAAGGAATGTTCACTAACGGAAACGGAGCAAATTAGAAGACAACAATGATTACATACAGAGGCGAACGATTTAGCGGTTACAACAAGCCAAAAAGAACACCAGGTAAATCTAAAAAGTTTGCCGTGGTAGCTAAAGTAAAAGACTCAACCAAACTTATACGTTTTGGTGATCCTAAGATGACAATTAAAAAAGACCAACCAGCAAGAAGAAAAAGTTTTCGTGCTAGGCATAAATGTGACACCAGTCCGCCTAGTAAACTAACCGCAAGATATTGGTCTTGCAAAAAATGGTAAGGAGATAAAATGCCTGGAAAAAAGAAAGGACTCTACGCAAACATACATGCGAAACGTAAAAGAATAAAAGCTGGCTCAAAGGAAACTATGAGAAAACCTGGTACAAAAGGCGCACCTAAAGCTAGTGCGTTTAAAAAAGCTGCTAAGACAGCAAAGAAAAGGAGATAACTATGCCAAGTGGAAAAGGAACTTACGGATCTAAAAAAGGCAGACCGCCTAAAAAGAAAAAAACTAAAACTAAAAAGAAATAAGGATTAAGACTATGAACTTCATTAAAAATTTTTGGAATAAGTTTACTGGAACTGAAACAGTTGTAGTAAGAGCTAGGAATAAAAAAGGACGCTATGTTGCTGATGATAAGTCAACAAAAAAAGTGAACGAAGCCTACACAACTAAAAGAATAAAAAAAACCAAAACTAAATAATGGCTTCTTCACCAGACGCCTTTGTCTATAATGCTAGGCTAGATAGAATAGTTGATGGCGATACATTTGATTGTATCTTAGACCTTGGTTTTGATGTCAAACTTCACAAACAAAGAGTAAGACTAGCAGGCATAGACACCCCTGAATCCAGAACCCGCGACCTTGAAGAAAAGAAACTTGGTCTTGCTGCAAAAGAAAGACTACAAGAACTATGCGTTGGCAAGTTAAAAATAAAATCCCTTGGTAAAGGCAAGTATGGTCGCATACTTGGCATACCCTACACAGAAGACGGTCAAGACATTTGCCAAATGCTCATAGATGAGGGCCATGCAGTTGAATACCATGGTGGAACAAAAACTAAAGTGTGGGGTGCTTATTAGTCTTTCATGGATAGCGTTGTCACATTAATCAACGAGGTTGGTTTTCCCATAGCAGCAGCTATAGGACTTGGTTTATTTATCTGGAAACTTATCAACAAAATCATTGACGGCATGGAGACAAAAGTAGACGTCCTGGATGAAAAAGTATCAGCGCAAATATCAGAAATAGAAGCAAGGCTAGGTCAAAAACTAGATTCACAACACGGCATTTTGGTAGCTCTTATTGACAGAGTGCGTTCTGTAGACAATGAGATAATTAGACAAGACACGCTTTTGAAGACTATACTAGGTGTACCACAACTTATGCACACCGACAGGTTAGCAAAGGCGGATAGAGATGACCAAAGAAAAGACTAAGAAAAGAGGCAGACCAAGTAAAGCTGATTTAGCACTAAGAGCTGAAGAAGCCGAGAAACAAAAGATAATAGAAATAGTTTTTGTTATTGGTATAATTTTATTTCTAGGTGTCTTTGTTCAAAACGCCAGAGCAGATCAAATAACCCACAAGTTTAAATCACCATCCTTTAACGGTATTAATACCTCTAGCCATTACCTTACTATTGAGAACCAAGAGTTTAACAGACGCCAAACAATTAAGGACGAGTTAAAGGCTGCCATAGAAGAAGCTGAAAGAGACAAAGAGAATTCTACAGTTCAGAGATTTATTCGAAATTTTGAATCGCGTGTGTATGCAGAACTAAGCCGACAGCTTATTGCCAACCTCTTTGGTGAAACACCATCTGACTCTGGGGTTATATCTTTGGAAGGGAATACGATAGAATACAGCACAGACGGAGATTTTTTAACACTAAGAATTACGGAAGCAGATGGCACAGTCACGGTTATTACAATTCCTATTGGTAGCTTCACTTCCTAGTTGCTCTATTTTTGACCAGTATGCTGATACATACGAACAAAGATTCAAGGCACATGATGTTGTACGAATAGATGAATTACAATCAAAATATTTACTGGATGTTGAACCTCCAGCAGTTAGTCCCGTTGTCGCTGTTTACCCTTCCGCCTTTACAGACCAGACAGGTCAAAGAAAAAGTAATAGTGAGTTTGCTTTATTCTCTACAGCCATAACCCAATCACCTAACACGCTATTAATAAGAGCATTGAAGCATGCGGGCCATGGACAATTTTTTCGCGTAGTAGAAAGGGTTGGTCTTGATAACCTTACCAAAGAACGTCAACTAATTAGATCTGCCAGGGAACAATTTGCAACGGATGAAGAGAAAAAGAAACAGCTCTCACCTTTGCTCTTTGCTGGTGTCTTGCTAGAAGGAGCTGTCATAAGTTATGATAGTAACTTGACAACTGGTGGTATTGGCGCTCGTTACCTTGGAATAGGAACTAGCATCCAATACAGAGAAGATAACATTACAGTAAGTTTAAGAATGGTATCTGTGGCAACTGGTGAAATACTTATAGAGGTGTTAAGCCAAAAGACCATATTTAGTTATGGTAAGTCAGAAGACGTTTTTAAGTTCATTGAAATGGGAACTGAGTTGGTAGAAATAGAACTAGGCAACTCGCGGAATGAATCAACAACAATAGCATTAATGAAAGCTATTGAGGGAGCAGTATTAGAACTTATTACTATCGGTTACGATAGAGGATTTTGGAAACATGCAGAAATACAAATTAAAAAGCCTACTTGCGATGATGATGACTGTCTCGCTATACGCGGCTGATAACGAAATATATTTAGACCAAAGCGGTACTACACTTAATTTAGACATTGAGCAGCTAGGTATCTCTAACATTATTGGTGGACTTAACTCATCGGCAGGAAGCCTTACAGCATTTGACATTGACGGTACTAGTATGACTATTGATATTAATATGATTGGTAATACTAACAAGTTTCTTGGTGATATATGGGCAGATAACTTTACTGCTTTATACAATTTTACTGGTAATACAAATACGTTTACTATTCAAGTTGACCCTACTAATACTTATGGTGCTGATTCTTCTAATCAAAACATCGCTGTTACTGGTTCAAGCAATACCTTTACACTTAACCAAGGCACAACTGCTTTAGCAGCTACTTTGGATTTAGACTGGATTATCCAGGGTTCTAACAACACGGTTGTATCTAATATTAATATTGATGGTGCTACAAACTACATGGACATAGACGGTTCAGATAACACAGTTAATTATACTGGTGCAGGTGTTACAGCATCAGCAGGAGGCTACTTTTGGTTAGATCACACAGGTGGACAAAGAACATTCAACATACAACAGTTAAGCACACAAGATAATGACTGGCTTAAAGTTATTAGTATTGGTGGCAATGCTGCTTCCACAGTTTGTATTATCCAAAACGACCAAGGAACAAGCACTAGCTGCTGATATTGGTGGGATATCTGAACTTAATGGTTCAGCGCAAATTGTAAGAGACAAGCCATTTATTGCAGAAGTAGACTTTGCAATCCAAAGCAACGATGAAGCTGTTACCACTAATGGTCGTATGGCTATTACCTTTCTTGATGACTCTACAGTAAAACTAACCGAACACTCACAACTAACCATAGATGAATACATCTATGATCCAAACCCAAGCAAAGCAAAGATGGCCCTTACCTTTGGACTTGGTACTGCAAGGTTTATTACAGGTAATCTTAATCGCATAGACAAACAAAACATATCGCTTAAAACCCCTACAGCTAACATAGCCATAAGAGGTACAGACTTTACAGCCACAGTAGATGAGCTTGGCAAATCCTTAATAATTTTATTGCCAGATGCTTATGGTTTATCTAGTGGTGAGATAGAAGTAGTAACGGCTATGGGTAGCGTACTTCTTAACAAACCATTTCAAGCTACAACAGTCAGCGTCTTTGAGTCTGCTCCTAGTAAACCAGTTATCTTGGATTTAACTTTAGACATTATAGATAACATGCTTATTGTTACACCGCCCAAAGAAGAAATAACGCTTACTGAAGAAGTCTCACAAAACGCCAAAGCAAACATACTAGACTTTAATGATCTTGATATAGACTATCTTGATGAAGACTTCTTAGCAGAAGATGAGTTGGAGTTTACCGAGCTTGATATTAACTACCTTGATACTAACTTTTTAGAAGACTTGCTTAATGTATTAGATTCTTTGGCTATTGGTGAAGAGGAAGATGTATTAGCAGATGCAGGTGGTATTAACTTAACAGGTACTAGAATAGGACAAGATCCAGATACTCAAATAACTACTTTGGTTCAAGGAGATGTAATAAGTCTAAGAAGAAAGGTAAATGATTCAGTTAGACTAGATCTTAATGGCAATGGCTCTTATACACTTATTATTATCCAAGACGGAGTATCTAATGTTGTTAAGATCAACGGTGGTGGTGACTCCAACATAACTATTACGCAAAGTGAATAAACTCTTACTGCCTTTACTTATCTTGCTAAGTTTGCCCTTGGTGTTTCAAAGCACGCCAACAGAAATACTTAAACTAAAAATATTTGATGCTTTTGTAACAACGCCAGAACCATCTGGTAACTTTGTCATACTTAATATAACCGAAGAAGATGTAGAACGTGAAGGTGGTTATCCGTTACCAAGACAAAGACTAGCAGAGATACAAATAGATTTAATTAACAAAGGCGCAATAGGCATTGGCTGGGTTATATCTTTCCCGCAACCAGACCGCATGGGTGGTGATGCAGTATTTGCAGAGGCACTTGGTTACGCGCCATCAGTTATAGCTATGTTTGAAGATGGTAAGGGTAACTTTCCCGCCTCTCCTGGCACAGTTGTAATGGGTAATAATAATGGTGGTATAGTTAGCTCGGGAGTAAAGTCAAATCTACCCACACTATCTAACAACACTTTACAAGGATTGGCGATTGCTCCCACCGAAGTTGACCAACTTGTTCGCAAACTTCCTCTTTTGGTTAAAACAACCAACAACGAATGGATGCCTAGTTTTGGTACTCAGATATATAAATCTTTGTTTAATGTAAAAACCTACATTATAAAAACAAATGATAATGGCATAGAAGAAATATCAATAAGAGGAATACCACCAATTAAAACAGACAGCCTTGGTCGCAAATGGATTAGTTGGGTTGACACACCACAAACCGATTTACAAGAAATGAATGTTGCGGGTAAGTTTGTTTTTGTTGGCGTAACTGCCAACGGAGTCATGCCACAAATTGCAACTCCAGTTGGTTTATTAGAACCACACAAGATTCAAGCAGCATTATCTGAGTCAATTTTGATACAAAACTCTCCTTACATACCAGATTGGCACTTGGCAGCCGAAATTTTAATTTTGCTGATTTTTGTGTCCTTGACGTGGCTCACAATCAATTATTTCAATGTAGTTAAGGGTGCAAGTTTATTTGGAATTATCTTGCTTACTACGAGCTTCTTAGGAGTTTTTAGCATTCAAAAAGGTGTTTTGATTGATTTCTCATTGACTTTTGTATCACAAATCATAACTTCAACGATTTCTTTCTATCTTAACTACCAAAAACAATATAAATTGCGACAAGAGATAAAAAAACAGTTTGAACATTATCTTGATCCACGCCAAGTAAAACAATTACAAGATGATCCTGGTTTATTAAAACTTGGTGGCGAAAAAAAAGAAGCTACATTTTTATTTACAGATGTCAGAGGTTTTACTTCTTTGTCAGAAAGATTAGAGCCAGAAGAAGTTACAGAAATAATGAACAAGGTTTTAACCATTCAAGCTAACGCAGTAAAAAAATACGAAGGCATGGTAGATAAATATATTGGTGATGCAATGATGGCTATTTTTAATGCACCTTTAGATTTAGACAGCCACAAAGAAGCTGCAATCCTTTGCGCTACAGAAATACAAGATAAAATAAAATTATCTGGTTTGGGAGTAGAAATAGGTGTCGGAATAAATACTGGTTATGCTGTTATAGGCAACATGGGTTCAGATACTAGGTTTGATTACACAGCCATTGGTGATTGCGTAAACGTAGCAGCAAGACTTGAATCTGCAACCAAAGAAGTTGGCGTAGATATTTTAATTGGGGAAAATACTGCAAAAAAGGTTGATTTTAAGTTAAAATCTTTAAAACCTATCAAAGTTAAGGGCAAAGAAGAATATTTAAAAATTTATACGAATATATGACTACAAAAAGAATAACAGCAAGCAATGTCGCAGCCGACCTAGCGGTATCAAAAAAAGAAAACGAAGAACGCTGGAAAACAGCTTTTAACGAGTTTGCAGATATAAAAGAACAAATATCAGGAATTAACAACACTATTAAAATGGCAACATTTGGTGTCTTTGGTTTTATCGGCGCTTTATCTATTGCAATAATAACGGTAATTTTATGAAAAACATTTTAAAAAACATAGTTGGAGCTGTAGCACCAACACTAGGTACAGCAATTAGCGGGCCACTAGGCGGCATGGCTATGGGTAAGATAGCAGAAGTATTGGGAGTATCTAACGATCAAAAATCCGTACAGCAAGCAATAAAAAACGCAACACCAGAACAAATGATGGAGCTAAAGAAAGCTGAACAAGAGTTTGAAGCTCAAATGAAAAAACTTGATGTTGATGTTTTTAAATTAGAAACACAAGACAAACAAAATGCTAGAAGCATGTTCAGCAAAGACTGGACTGCTAGAATCATTGGTATAGCTGTCATAGGTGGCTTTCTTGGTTATATATTTCTTGTAACACTACAACCGCCAGAGCAAAACAGCGAGGCACTAATTAATTTAGTCCTTGGTTATCTTGGAGGGTTAGCAAGTGCAATTATTTCGTTCTATTTTGGAGCATCTAACACCAGCGACAAAAAAGATTAATATGAAAATATCTTTAGAAGGTTTAGGTTTAATTAAAAAGTTTGAAGGCTGTGAACTAGAAGCATACAAATGTGCAGCAGGTGTTTGGACTATTGGTTATGGTTCTACAAAAGAAGTTAAAGAAGGCGACACTCTTACCCAAGGAGAAGCAGACTACTTATTAAAACATGAAATGGATGAATACGAAGGCTATGTAAACGACATGGTAAAAGTTGATTTAAACCAGAATCAATTTGACGCTCTTGTGTCATGGGTATTTAATCTAGGCCCATCAAACCTATCTTCAAGCACTTTACTTACTAGAATTAACAATAAAGACTGGAAGGATGTTCCTAATCAAATCAAACGCTGGAATAAAGCAGGCGGTAAAGTTCTAGAAGGTCTTATTAGACGTAGAGAAGCTGAAGCCTTGTTATTTGAAGGTAAAGAATGGCACGAAGTTTAAATGTTTGATAAAATAATAATTGGATAAAAAACATTATGATTAACATACAAGACTTATTTAAAGGTTTACAAGAAAGCGGTTTCGGCGGCGTCAACAGAGGCGGCGTAGGTAGAGGTGGAAATGTCCCCAATATTGGCGGTGGAATTGGTGTAGGTTACATGCCTCTTCCAAGTGATCCAACTTTTTCAAGCGGTAATCGTTACGCCCAATCAATAGCAGGTGGTCAGAATGTTCCAAACATGATCGCACCTGGTATGAGCTTTTCTGCTGCAAACCCACAAGGATATACACAAGCAAATGTACCAACACCCAATCCAGGCACACCACCAGATTCAGGATTTATTCCACCACCACCAACATTTAGAGATCCAACGCGACCACCAAGAGATGATTTTATTTCTATAGGTGGCCCAGGCGGAAACGATGGAATGGGAGATCCTAGAATAGATGGTGGATTTATGCCACAACCAGGATTTAATCCAGGCGGATACCAGGGTTTTGATTTTTCTGGTTTCCAAAAGTTACTAGACAATCTGCCAGCACAAAAAGTAGACGCTAACGATTATAAAGACGACATAATGAAAATAGTTAATGACAATTTTACTATTCCTAGTTTTGATGATACAGAACTAAGAGAATTAATAGCTGGAAATACAACTGGTATTAATAGTATTCCTGACTTTGATCCATCTACATTAAATCTTCCTGACTTTGGTAACTTTGCTACAAGAGATGACTTAGAGAATAGACCTATCTATGATGACACAGACATTAGAAATAAAATTACTTCTATAGAAAATCTGCCTGATTTTGATATTAACGATTACAGAGACAATATTACAAGTATTGCTAGACAAGGTATTGATATACCTCAGTTTGATGATTCAGCTATAAGAGATATGATTAACAATAACTCTAACATGATTGGTAACATACCTCAGTTTGATCCATCAAGTATTAACAACCAGATAAGTGGTTTACAAGATCAAATATTAAACATACCTCAATTTGATGCTAGTGGTTTACAAAATCAAATAGGTGGTTTGCAAAACCAAATAGGTAACATACCTCAGTTTGATCCGTCCACTTTAAATCTTCCAGATTTTAACAATTTTGCTACTAGAGATGATTTAGAGAATAGACCAATATACGATGATACGGCACTAAGAGATCAAATAACCTCAATAGGTCAACGTCCAGGTTTTGATGACTCGGCTTTAAGAAGCATGATTGAGGCAAACACTAACAGACCTGGTTTTGATGCTTCTGGTTTACAGTCTCAAATAGGTGGTTTACAAGATCAAATATTAAACATACCGCAGTTTGACGATTCTGGCTTAAGACAGATGATAGAACAGAACGCTAACAGACCAGGATTTGACCCATCAAGCATTAACAATCAAATAAGTGGCTTACAAAAACAAATAGGTAACATACCGCAATTTGATCCTTCTAGTTTAAACTTACCAGACTTTAACAACTTTGTTACAAGAGGCGATTTAGAAAACAGACCTATATATGACGATACAGCACTTAGAGATCAAATAACTTCTATAGAGCAACGTCCAACATTTGATCCAACTGATTTACAGTCACAAATAAGTGGTTTACAAAATCAATTTAGCAACATGCCAACTTACCAAGCTCCAAACATAGATGATTTAATAGCAAGACTAGACGCATTAGAAAATGCAAAGTCACCAGTCTTGCCTCCAGTCATAGATGATACATCTAAAAAAGTAACACCAATTAAAAGAGTCGGTGTGGTTTAATGGCAACACAAGAAGAGATTTTACATTCAAACGAAGCAGAGATAATTCTTGAAGCTGAAACATTTAAAAACGCAATACAAATACTTAAAGATGAGTATATAAATTTATGGTTATCATCCAAAAGTGATGATATAAATACAAGAGAAAATTTACACAAAGCTATTAAGCTGCTCCCTGAAGTTGAAAGACACTTACGCATTATTGTAGAGAAGGGTGTAATCACTAAGTCACAATTAGGCAGATTACAGAAAGTTGTGTAGAATATAGCTAGTATTGTAAAATACTACTTTACATTTTTAAGGAATGATTATGACCAATAACGCAAAGCCGACTGGTTTACAAACAAACATGCAAGAGGCCGCACAGTCTTTTGAAAGTTTTTTGACTCCAGAGGAGCAACCAGAAAACGAAGTTGAAGAACAAGCATCAGAAGAGCTAGTCAACGAAGAGGAAGTCATCGAAGATGATGAAATCATTGAAGAAGAGCCTGAAGAAGATGAAGAAGAAGAACTCGAAGAAGATCAAGTAGAAGAAGAGGAGTCCGAGCAACCTCAGTTATATAACATCAAAATTGATGGCGTTGATACTGAAGTCACACTTGAAGAACTCCAAAACGGATACAGTCGCCAAAGAGATTATACGAGAAAAACTCAAGAGTTAGCTCAACAGCGAAAAGCTATTGAAGCTCAACAACAAGAGGTTTCTCAAAAAGATGCAATTTATTCACAGTTGTTACCAAGAATGGAATCAACTTTGAAGGGCGAGTTAGAAAACGAGCCAGATTGGAATGCACTTTATGAAGCAGATCCTATTGCTTATGTCCGTGAAAAAGACGTATGGAATGAGAAAAAGCAAAAGTTGCAAGCCGTACAAGCTGAAACACAAAGACTCCAACAAGAGTCAGCAGTTAAACAGCAACAACAGATTCAAAAATTTGTTGAGTATGGTAATCAGCAGTTGCTTGACCAAATTCCAGAATGGCAAGATTCTGAAATAGCTAACAAAGAAAAGTTATCTATCAAAGAATATGGTATGAATGTCTTGGGTTATACACCACAAGAGATGGATCAAGTTTACGATTACCGAGTTTTACTTGGTTTGAGAAATGCTTGGTTACAGCACAAGACACAACAAGCTACTAAAGTAAAACCAACTGAGAAAAAAGCAGTTGCTCGTACTGCAAGACCTGGCACTTCAAATGTTCCAAAGACAACAACTCCTGTGAAAAGAGCGCGTCAAAAATTAGCTAAAACTGGAAAAGTCCAGGATGCAGCTAAATTATTTGAACAATTAATATAAACTTTTTAACAAGGAAATAAAATATCATGGCAAAAGTAACAAACGCATTTGATACATATACGGCGACTTCTGATAGAGAGCAATTAAGTAATGTTATTTACAACATCTCTCCTCAGACAACTCCATTTATGTCTGCAATTGGCAAAAATTCAATTAAGAACGTAGTTTTTGATTGGCAAACAGAGGTTCTACCAACAGTTGATATGACTGGTGAACTTGAAGGCTTTAGATTAGACGGAGCTACTTCAGCTTCTACAGCTACATCAAGAGTTAGTAATGTTGCAATGATCTCATCAAGAGACGCAACTGTAACTGGTTCTCAACAAGCATCTGACCCTGCTGGTAAGAAATCAGAAATGGCACACCAATTAGCTATTATGGCTAAAGCACTAAAAAGAGATATGGAGTCTGCTCTATGTCAAAAAGGTGCTAAAACAACTGGTGCTGCTGGAGTAGCTAGAGTAACTGGTGGTTTTGAATCTTGGATTACATCTAATGTATCAAGAGGAACTGGTGGTGCTGGAGCTGGAGCTGGAGCTGCGCCTACTGACGCTGCTGCTGGTAACATGAGAGCATTAACTGAACCTCTATTAAAAACTGTATTACAGTCTTGTTTTGAGAATGGTGGAGAGCCTTCAATGGCTATCTGTGGCCCAGCTAACAAGCAAGTAATATCAGGTTTTACTGGTAGATCTTCAGCTAGACAAATGATTGGTGCAAACACAGTAGAGGCTTCTGTTTCTATTTACGCATCAGACTTTGGTGAGCTTAAAATCGTTCCATCTAACTTTAGTAGAGAAAGATCCTTACTATTAGTTGATCCAGACTTCGCTAAAGTTTCTTACCTAAGAGACTTTAAAACAGTTGACATCGCTACTGTAGGTGACGCTATGACTAAAATGATCGTAGTTGAATACGGTTTAGAAATGAGCAACCAAGCTGCTCACGGAATCGTAGCTGATTTAAGCTCTTAATAGCTTAGTTAGAATTCAGGGAGAGTTTCGGCTCTCCCACCCTTTATTTATATGTCAATTAAACGAACAGTCACAGATCATAAAACTGGTTACAAATCAGAATTTATTACTGAAGATGACAAGATCGTTTATCACACGACACAAGATGTCGCTCCTGTCATTGACCACGTTAAAAAACTAAGAGACAATACTCCTAAGCCTGGAAAAGACTTACGCCATATAGCTGAAGTACCTATGGTAATTTGGCAAAAATCATTGAGGGAATGTTGGTCAAAAGATTCAGCTAAATGGAAAAAATGGCTGAACGATCCAGATAACAAAGTATTTAGAACTTGGCAGGGTAAAGTATGACATACGCAGAACTCAAAACGGCAATAGCAAACTATCTAAATAGATCAGACTTAACTTCTGATATGGATACTTTCATTGATAATGTCGAAGCCGAACTTAACAGAAGGTTAAGAACTAAAGACATGATTAAAAGAGCTACTGCAACAGCAGATAGCCAGTATTTAACAGTTCCAACAGATTGGATGGAAGCAATTAATATTGAAATTACATCAAACAATTTCAGTCCTTTGTTTCAACAATCAATAGAGTCATTAGACGTTTACAGAAAAGCAAACAATAACTCAGTAGGACAACCAGTTTATTTTGCAATGGTAGATGACTCCATTGAGCTAGCACCAACTCCTGACACTTCTTATACCCTACAACTTACTTACTATGCTAAAATAAATGGACTAAGTGATGCAAATACAACTAACTTTGTATCAGTATCACACCCTGATGTTTATTTATATGGCGCGTTGAAACACGCTTCTATTTATTTAATGGAAGACGAAAGAATACCAATGTTCACCGCACAGTTTGAAAAAGCATTAGAAGAAATGAGAATGGAACAAGAAAAATCAGCGTTTGGTAAAGGTTCATTAATGCAAAGACGCAGAACATACGGCAGACCTAATAAGAAAAATTACTATTATGGTAATTAAAGGAGAATAGAATGGCAGGATTTACAGATTATTTAGAGAATAAAGTCTTACTACATGTATTTGGTGGAAGCGCATATACAGCGCCATCAACTTTATATGTTGGTTTATTTACAGCAGCACCATCTGATACAGGTGGCGGTACTGAATGTTCTGGTGGCTCTTATGCTCGTAAGAGTATGCCTAACATGACAGTAAGTGGAACTTCACCAACACAAGCAACCAATGGAGCTGCGGTTGAATTTGTAACTGCAACTGGTGCATGGGGAACGGTTACTCATTGCGGAGTTTTTGACGCTGCATCTAGTGGTAATTTATTAGGTTGGGCAGCTCTAACTGCATCTAAAACAGTTTCAAGTGGAGATGTGTTTAGATTTGACGCTGGTGATTTAGACATTACTTTAGCTTAATAACATGGCCACGATTGGCTATGGTCAACTTAATTACGGGATAGCTGATTACGGTACTCCCGAATACGAGTTTGCATCCGCAACCATAGCTCAAACATCCGCATTTAACGCTTCTGCTGGACTCATTCTTACAGCAGCAGCCTCTATAGATCAAACTTCTGGTTTTACTTCAGAACCTACATTAATAAAAATTGGCTCTGCCTCCATCAACCAAACTAGTGGTTTTGATGCTGTGGGCGAAGTTGTCAAATTAGGCGCTGCATCTATAGACCAAGTATCTAATTTTGTAGCAACAGCAAGACAGATAGACAGAGGCCAGGCAACTATTGCACAAACTTCTGCATTTGCAGCAACAGGAGAAGTTGTAAAACTTGGCGCAGCATCCATTGACCAAACATCTGGTTTTGCTGCAACAGGTCTTATTATTCTTGACGGCGTTGCATCAATAGACCAAACATCAGGATTCAACGCAACTGGTGTTCGCATTGTTTTAGGTCAAGCATCTATAGACCAAACAACAAACATGACGGCAACGCCAGAGATGGTGTTAAGCGGAAGTGTTACTATTTCACAAGAAAGTGCCATGACGGCTCTTGGCGGAATCAAGTATTTCGGTCAAGCCACTATTGCACAAACAAGTGGATTTATAGCAGAAGGTGGCTTAAAATGGAAAGACCAATCTGTGACAACTACAAATTACACAGATGAGTCTGTATCAACTACGAATTGGACAGACATAAATGTTACTACAACTACCTACTCTGATCAGACAGTAACAACAACAAACTGGACAGAAGTATCCAACAACAACGATACCTGGACAGAAGCAGCATAGACAGGAATAAATTATGGCAGATACATTTACAACGAATTTAAACTTAACCAAACCAGAAGTAGGAGCGTCCACAGATACCTGGGGTACAAAGATAAACGCTGACCTTGATGCTCTTGATGCAATCTTTGCCTCTAATGGTACTTCAATAGCATTGAACTTGGACGGAGCTGTAATAGATAGTTCTGTCATTGGTGGGACAACTCCAGCAGCAGGATCATTCACAACGCTTACAGCAAGTACATCTATTACAGGAACACTTGCAACAGCAGCTCAAACAAACATAACAAGTCTTGGTACTCTTACAGCATTAACGGTTAATGGCGATGCAACACTTACTGGCGCTTCTTACAATGTTGTTTGGGATAAATCAGACAACGCACTAGAGTTTGGAGATAACGCAAAAGCAATATTTGGAAATTCAGCAGATTTACAAATCTATCATGATGCAAGTGATAGTTACATTGTTGATAGCGGTACTGGTGATCTTAAAATAAAAGCATCAAATGATTTAGCTCTTTTAACTGCATCAGACGAATATTACATAGCTTGTGTAGAAAACGGCGCAGTAAAACTTTATTACGATAACGCAATAAAAATAGCCACAACCTCAACAGGCATAGACGTTACAGGTACAGCCACGATGGATGGTTTGACTGTTGATGGTAATGGTAAGTTTTCAGGTACAACACCAATATTAAGATTTACTGAAACTGATACAACAGACTTAAACACTCGTCTTGCACATGGAGGGGGATTCTTTTTTATATCTACTGAAAATGATGCAGAATCTTCTAATACGCCAAGATTAGCTATAAACCATTCTTCAGGAGACATCTCCTTCTACAACACAGCAGGAAATTCACAAGCTCTATACTGGGATGCAAGTGCAACCTCGCTTGGTATTGGTACGACTAGTCCTAGTAGTGAACTTCATGTTAAATCAACGGATGGTGAAGCAGCACTAAATTTAGAAGCTGGTACTGTTCGTTTGAAAGTTAATACAAATAACTTTATTTCTGCATCATCTTCTGTCA
>Ga0181420_1000369_pt1 | contig 18211 bp, 8 predicted proteins | sample 43SPOviralmetaG_FD_130145 | JGI IMG/M metagenome (GOLD analysis project Ga0181420, IMG submission 130145) | Marine viral communities from the oligotrophic San Pedro Time Series (SPOT) site, San Pedro Channel, CA, USA - 43 SPOT_SRF_2013-05-22 | ecosystem: Environmental > Aquatic > Marine > Strait... | reverse complement strand
ATAGTATCGTTAACATATTGATAACTTCCACAGCTACATAGTAGCATTACTAATAGTATAAGTTTTTTCATATTTAAAATTTATTTGATTGTAATTCGTTTAAATGCTCTTGTAATTGTTTAATAGTATCTTTTGGCAACTCTAATGACATACCGCCATCTATTCTAAAAACAACATCACCATTATTATATATTATAACCGTTGGTAAATACTCTACTTCTTCTTCTTTAAAAAACTCACTGTGATCACTTATAAATAAAGTATGTGTATTAAATTCTTTAAATTTTCTTAACGATATTTGTTTGTCAACTAAAAATTCAGCACTAAACTGTACTACGCTTATGTCATCTTTGAATTGTCCAAATGTTAATGTTGTAAAAAGTAAAGCTATAATTAATTTCATTAGTTTTTAATTTTATATAATCTTTCATCTAGTGTTTTAAGCATAGCTTTTATTTCTTCAACATCATTTTCTATATTATCTACTTGCTCTATAACCTTTTCAACATTAGATCTTATTAACTCATCTTTGTATTTAAACTCTACACTAGATATTTCAGGTTCAGGCATTTCCATAGCGATTGCTATATCAGACTTTAGTGTAAAATAAGTTGTAGCTAGTGCTATAGTAAATCCTACTATTGTACCTATAGTTTTAAGGTCAAGCGTTACTTTAGTTTGTTCACCAATCTCTTGTGCCATTATTTAGAAAGTTTTTTTGCGTTTTTCTTAACTCTTTTTTCAATTAACCTTACAGCTTTGTCGTCAGTTTCAGTTATTTTACCTTCTGCAAAAAGTTGATCTTGAGCTTTTTCGTAAGCTGCTTGCTTATCTGTATTGTCAGGTGTTCCACCAAATTTATTTCTAGACGTAGGAGGTTTTACATAACCATGCTTAGATCCATCACTATGCTTGTGAGGTATTTGATGATTTATAGGACTTATATTGTAATTTTTATCCCCTGTTTTTTGAACGTTATAATCACCACCTATTAAATAACCATCTTTAGAACCTTGTGATTTTCCTATAACAGCTGGTTTAAAAAATTTATTATCAGCCGGTCTAATAGTATCGCCTCGTTGTAAACCTTCTTGTGTTTCGTCCATAACTAAAGAATACTCTCCTTTGTCATCTGTTTGTATTTTGTCTGTGTTTTCACCTGTCAATAATTTACTGTTATGTAAAGGTAACGCGTAAAAATTTGGTATTTTTATTCCTCCCATTTTATTTGTATTTTTTAAACATTAATTTATACAGCAATTTGTTCCAAGCTTGCTGTAACTTGTCTATAAATAATTTTATTTTTTGTTTCATAACTTATTTTTTAGGCATTAACCAATATTCGTAATCTCCAGTAGGTCTAACTACTCTTATATAGTCTACATTTAACTCACCATCTGGTATTCCTTTTGTCATAGGTCTTCTTTTATAACCTTCTTTTTTTAATCTTGTATTTTTTCTTTTATAATCTATTTTTATTTGAGCATCTTCTTTTTCTTCATTTTCAAGAGTTGTTTTAGTTCCCCAATAAGGTAACTCTGCTTGCCAACTACTATAACCCATAGATAACATAGCTCTTTGCCATAACTCTAAATCTTTATCTGACATTTGCTTTAAGCTCATCATTAGTCTTAAAGCTCTATCAGCTGGTATATTTGTAGAAGCTGATACAACTTGACCAAGTGCTAAATAAGCTGGATTATCTAAATTAAATCCTCTTCTGTATATTTCTTTTCTATTGTATTTATAAGTTTGAGCAGCGCTTCTTAATTTTCTTATTTTAGAATCTATAGCAGGAGAATAATCAAACACCGACCACACAGCTTCTTCAAAATCAGGCGTTTTCTTTTTTGATTGTTTACCTACTTCTAAACTAATTGCTAGTAAAGTATCTACTAAAGCACCACCATATCCTAAACCTCTTAATAAAGAACTTAACATACCTTGACCAATAGCCATAGCTTTTTCATCATTACCTCTTCCTTCTTTATCTTCATCATCATCTTCTTTAAACAACGTGGTAAATATAGCAGATTGCATAGCGTTGAATATTAAGTTTTGCATTGCTCCGTAATAGAATATTTTAGATAAATTAGTTTTCCAATCACCTCTACCATTTAATAAATCTAGCGTAGCTTTCTTTATAATTCTTGAATACTGCATAGGTGTGTTAGCAAAGTTTAATACTAATCTACCTAAGCCACTAGCTTGCTGCATTGATATTCTATCAGTTCTACTTGATTGTTGACTTTCTTCTGATATTTGATAGAAGTCATCAAATGCTTTCGCTTCAGCTTCTGCTTGAGTATATGTCTTACCTGTATCTATATTCACTTGTTTAAGTAAGCTATTTACTCTATTTCTGTAAAAACTTGCACCACCAGTTGATATAGCCAAACTATCTGCTATTCTAGTAAACACAAAACCTTTGTTTAACATATAAGATATAACACCTTTCATACCTCCTTTTTTAGAGGCTTCAGCTATTTCTGATTCTGCTACATTTATTTTTAATCCATTACGTCTTTGTACTAGGTAATCAGAATTTAATAAGTACATTACATCTTTCCAGTATTGTTTTTGATTAGCAAAAGCTAAACCTGCTTTAAAAGGATTGTTATCACTCCAGTTCATAAAGTTAACCGAAGATATAAGTTGTAATAATCCTGATTTTCTATTTAAGAACATTATAGCACCAACAGAATTGTTCAACCAATCCATTACGTTTTCTACTTGAGCGTTACCACCAACAGGTCTGTTGCTTCCTCGCTTCATTCTAGACAATATGTTATTTAAAGCTTTTACATAGTTAGAACCATATATTGCCTCTAACTTATTCATGTTTTCTTTAGAAAATATAATATCTACATTTTCTTGCCACTCTTGTAATGCTTCTTTTCTATATACTTTTTGTATACCGTTTATAATATCTGAAGTAATAGATCCACTAACCCAATCAGCATTAGGTCCAGGATATTCTTTTCCTTTTTGTATAAAAGCTATTTTTTCTGAAAATACTTTTAATGCAGGGTTATTTTCTATTAACTTATTTAAAGCATTTTTATCTCTAGTAGATAATCCAGGAATATCCATACCTTGCATTGTCCATATGTGAACTCTTAATGCTTGTGAAAAAGTAAAGTTACTATGACCTGAAGGTTTTGATAAATTCTTAGGAACATTTTTTATACCTTCTCTTAATGCTTGAAAATCATTAGCAACTGCTATTTTAGCTTTAATAACTAATTGCTCTGCTTTATTAAACGGATCTAATAAATTATCTTGTATCCATCGTTGGGCTAAATTACCTTTTTCGCCTTTTGGTAAAATCTTATACAATAAACCTGTAAAGTCTTCTGCTGATGGTGGTATAAAAAATTCAAATCTATTAGCTGCTTTACCTTCTACTTTAGCTCTAGCATCTGAATAAGTTTTGTACCATTCTTTGCCACTTTGTTGTTCTATAATAACATTAAACTCTTTGTTTATTCTTTGTTTTTTACTAGACTTAGCTAGTTGAACATCAGACTTAACATCGACTTGATCAAGAATATTTTTAACAGCTTGCACATTTGCTAACGCATCATCAGCAAAATAAAAATCATTATATCCTTTAGCTGTTTTATCTAACACCCATAGAGCTTTAGCATCTGGACTACCATTTGCTAAACCAGTTATATTTTCAATAGGTAGATTTAATCCTATACCATCTAAAAACTTTTTAATACTTACTGCAGAAGCTTGAGGCCTAGCTGTTAATACAAATATATCTCCACTACCAAACTTATCTTGACGTTTTAAAGCAAGATCTGCTAATGGACCTTTTCTACCTTTAACGACTTTTTCAAATTCTGTAAAATCAAACTCTGCTCCATTTTGCTCTAACAACTCTGCCTCGCTCGCGAATTGAGCTGGGCTTATTTTAGTAGTAGTACCGTCAGGCATATTAACAATAACCATGCTTTTACTAAAGGCTAATGTATCATCAAAATCAAACACACTTATACCTTTTCTTTTCTTGTTCGCTTTATTTCCCAGCTCTACTGTTTTGTCTGCGTTACCCATAGCTTCAATAGAAGCTTCTGTTGTACTGTTAGGGGTTATTAAGTTAAATAAAGTTTTTTGATTTACATTAACTTTCTTAGATGACTTTATGTTTACTGTTTGTGATTCTTTTAACTCTGCTTTAGCGCTTTTAACACTTTTGTTTTCTAATAAAATCTCTTTAAGTAATTTGTTTTGAAAGCTAATACTATCAGGATTTCTTAATGATTTATCTAAAGGTAAACCTAAGCTTTCAGCTATGGTCATTACTTTTCCATCTTTATAAGTAACGTATTCATTTAAGTTTATATTAGGATTGCCTAATAAATATCTAACCCAAACGTTTGGTTTGTCCATATTCCAAAACTCACTAGGAAACTGAGAAGTATAACCAGCTTTTCCAACTATAACATCATCTGTTTTTAATAACTGACCTTGAATGTAGTTGTCTTTTATTAAACTAAAATCTTTATTGACAGTGTTATTATATATAAGATCAACTGCTATTTTAGCTGCGTTATTAGCAGGCATTAAATGTTCTGCAACATAGTTTAAAGGATATCCAGAGACTACTATACCATTGACTTCTCTATAACCTTCAACAAATGTACGTTTAGGCATTTTAGATAAAGAAAAGAATTCAATAGGAGCTAAAACTCTCATCACATGTTTTGAATTGTTAACTTGACTATTTATCCAAGAAGCCCAGAACTCCATTCTGCCTGGTATTATTTTTCCGTCTTTTCTTACGTTTTTATTTATGACGTTAAGTATCTTTTTTAATATTTTACTTTTGTCCGCTTGGTTGTCTCTAAATTTTTTATCTCTTAATAATTCTATTCTTTTTTCTGGACTTAATTCCGCGTATTGACCTTGTTCTGATTCTGCTTTTTTTAATACGGTAATATCTTTAGCGCTTAATGAAGAGCCTTTTTTAAGTTTATCCTTATCTAAAAATTTATCATTACCAATAGTTTTAGTATATTTTTTTACATATTCTGGATTAGCTTCAATGAATGCGCCAGTTAAAGGAGCGTTAAGCAAATCTTTTAATTCATCAATCTTGTTACCAGCATTGAAATTAAATATAGTTCTTCCGCTACTTGCGCCGAAAGAATCTGAACTTCTTGTTTTTCCACTTGTAGAATTAGTAAACTCATAAAAATCTAAACCAAGCTCAGGTATAGTCAATAGCACGCTTTCGTTTCTTGCTTTTATCTGATCATCAGTAAATTTATCGTGTTCAAATTTTTGACCTTTTACTGCGAACATTGTAAGATCTTTATCTGACATATAATCTTTAATAGTAGGCTCAACAATTTTTGCAGATCTTTTATATTTCTTACTAGCTTTAACAGTTACTGTATCTAAGGAAGTATCTTCTTTAGTTCTTTGATCTAGTTTTTGTTCTAAACCGTCCATAAATTCAGAAGAAGTTAATGGAGATTTTTTAATCTCAAGAACATCACTTAGCTTATCCATGAAAGCTTTGTCAGATCTTAGGTTTTGTACACCTTCCGCCATTATACTTTCTGTTATCATGCTAAATAAAGACTGTTGTCTTTTTTCACTAGACTTATAATATTCTTTTAATTTTTCTTTATTAAGATTAGTTATTTCGTATACACCAGGTCTTGAATAAGTTTTCTTACCGTCTTTAACTTTTATCTGATCTGTTGTACCTGTTTTTTTATACTTAATAAGTCCTGAGTCTATATTAGATTGTCTACCTAATCTTCGCTTTATTGTAGAAGATGGTATTGTACCTATTAAACCTTGGTTAACTATTTTATCTACAAAGTCATTATACTCTTGTGTTCCCCATTTACCCACCAAGCTTCTCATAGTTTGCATAACACTTTTATTTTTAGTGTTTGCTATAATTGATTTAGCTACAGTTTCAGGATCTGTATTTTTTCCTATATTACTTACTATATCTTTAGCTAAACCTGTAGTTTGACCTTCTTTATTTACACCACCAATTAAATCAGATGTTACATTCTCGCTTATCTGGTTCTTTATAGCTGGTACTGAAGTAGCATATTTCTTTTTTCTAGCTGTAGACTTTTGAGACGGTGCATCAAAATCTGTTTGTGATTCTCCAGCAACATCAAAACCTACGTTTTCTTTCATTGAATCTAAACTAGTACCTTGTCTAGTAGCTTCTTTAACTAACTCAGGACCAATACGTTTAGCTATATTATCTAAATACGTAGTTGCTTCTGCTTTAGCTGAATCAAAGTTTTTAGTAAAACTAGGGAATTGTTTGTTTAACAAGCTAGTTACTTCTTCGTTTATTTTTGGATTACTTAAGTTCAATGGAACACCTCTTTGTCCTGCCCATCTTTTTAAAGCATCTCTTCCTGCTGCTTGATATTGTTGTGTTAAATCTATTACATTATCAGAATTACCTGCCTTATATTCATTTGTTAACTCAGTTAGTTTTTTACTTTGTTTACTTGTAGCATCACGATCTTTCATTTCCTTAGTCGTGTATTCTCTTTTAATTAAATCACCTTCTGCTCTACCTTCAAAAAGTTTATTTTGAGCTTTTGTAAACTCACCTTTTTCTATGCTTTTGTTATAACCTTTTATAAACTTATAAACATCTCTACCATTATTAAATTTAATATCTGATTCACGACCCATTAAAGAGTTAAATATTCTACTAAAAAACTCTCCTATTTGTTGGCCGTAACTTCCGTCAAAAGCGGATTTATCAATAGCACCGTCTAATACAGCTTCAGAAAATAAAGTTAATACTTCTTCAGCTTGTTGTTCGTTAGTAACGTTTGGATCATCTTTATATTGTTGTATTCTATCGGCTAAACCAGAATCTTTAATTAGTTTAGGATCAATTTTATTTAAATATTCTACTAAACTGTTACCTAAAGCTATAGCTGTTCCTTTACTATTTCTTACAGTGTTCCAAAGTACAGCATGTAAAAACTCATGAGCCGCAGTATTAATTGCTCCATCTTCTAGTATTTGCGTGTCATTAAGTATTATAACTTGCTGATCTCCTTTTTGAAATATAGTACCGTAGTTAGTTGTTAAACCTTTTGAAGCTGCTATTTTCCATCCTTCTTCTTTTAATTTATCTATCTGAACTTCAACACTTGCATCATCTTTACTACGTATAATTTTTACGTTTGCTTTATCATTGTTATTTATTATATCAACTACATTACCTACTTGATTTATGTAAGCATCTTTATCTTTAGCTTGTAAAATAATATTTTGTAGTGCAAAAGAAACATTACCTAACTCTTCTATTTCAGCAGAAGTTATATCCTTGTCATCAATTTTATTTATGTATTCTTGAAGTTTCTTTTTTCTTACCATCAAATCTATAGCCGCTTCTCTATTTGTGCCATTTAAATTTTCCGGAAGTTTAAAACCAATATTTCTATAATGAGAAATTATTTCAATTTGCTCGTTACCTTGTTCTTCAGTAATTACATTGTTTTTAATGTCTAATTGTATTTTTGAAATAGCATCTTTATAAAAAAGCTCAACTGCTGCAGCATTTCCTTTTTGGTTAAATCTAGCTGCTATACTAGCCGATATTTGACTAAGTTCTATAGCTGATTGTTGTGTTATCATACCAACTACTGGTAATGCTTTAGCTATTCTTCTACCTTTTTTAGCTCCTTCAAAATCAAATTCACCAGAAGATACAGCGTCAAATACACTCATTTTTCCACCTTGTAGTTTTTGATTTATATCTGAAATTAAACCTTGAGTTCCTTCAACTACATATTCGCTTAGTCCCGCTAACTCTCTAGCTGTTAAAAAAGCAGGCAATGTTGCTAAATATTGTTTCCACTGCCCACGAAACAGAGAAGCAACTCTTTGATAACTTAATGTTGATGCTTTTGTAATTTTACCTAAAGAAAATCTTTCCATACCAAATTGAGCACCGGTACTAATAACATTAGCTAAAGTATTTATAGAGTCAGGATCTTCTAATTCCGCCATGTAATCTTCAGTAACAGGTATATAATCTTCTCCTTTTCTTGCTTTAATTTTAGTATCTAGCACAGCCCACATGTCACCTGTCATTGTTTTTGCTACTATATCAGCACTACCTAAAACATCTAATACAGTACCTACAGCATAAGCATAAGGATTTTTAGTTTGCTTTAAACCCATACCGGCAAACATAAATATCATATTTGATTGGTCTATTAATTCATTAACCAAACCTAGCACGCTGCTATCATCTCCTAACTGTGGTATTAAAGATACTCTGTAATTGTCTTCAACATTTGCACTAATGTTTTCTGCTAAATTTTTACTATTTGTAGCAAACTTAGTGTTGTATGCTTTGTCTAATTCATCTAAAGTTTGACTACTTGACAGCTCTAGGTATTGTCGTCGATCCCATAGCGGTAGTAATTTATCTTTTATTTCTGTATATTTTTTAACGTTTTTATTGTCAAATTTATTTTTATCATACCAAGCCATAAACTCTTTTTCGTTCATGTCACCTAATCCTAATTCTTTAATGTCATTTTGTAGTTCATTAAAAGTTGCAACTCCATTATATAAAGTTGATTGTCTAGACGCGTTAGGTGTTGTAAAAATTAAATTTTTCATACCTTGCTTCCATTTGGTGTAAGAACCAGCAGCTGTATTTCTTATTTTATACCACCACTCAGAATATGTTCCGTCTTTAAGCCCTTCATCTAGCTTAGAAAACGTTGGGTCTTTACTTCTTCCAAAATCTGTATATATACTTTCTAAAACTTTTTGAGCAGCATATTGATATTGTAATCCTCTTACTTCATAATCACTCGAATCTAATAAACTAGCAAATCTTTTTTCTTGCCACTTTTCATATTCTAAATTAATTTCTTCTAATCTACCAGGATTGTTAAGTGATCCATCAGCTTTAGCAGCTTTGATTAATTCAACATACTTTACATTTGCTTCATTTTGTAAATTTAAATTAGCCTCTGTTATTGTGAATATATTAACAGGGTCGTTATTTATTAGTGTAGGAACGAATTCAACAGCAGCATTTACATAATCATCAAAATTAGCATAATCACTATATGGTAATTGAGTTAATATTTCTTCTCTTACATAAACAAAAGCCTCTTCGTTTAGTTTAAAATTCTCGTTTAAATTCTCTAAATCATCTAAGTTTTTATAACCAGCACCAACTCCACTTTCTGTAGGAATTTTAACAAACCCTAGCGTTGATTCATTAAAACTATTTACTTCTTCTTCAGTTTTAAAGTTTTCATACAGAGCAGAATAAACATCTACCATGTCTTGTGTTATTCCTTCTGGTAAAATACCAGCACCAACATCAAATGATTTAGCTAGAGCTTCTATTTTTGGTTGGTATTTATTTTTAAAAAGCTCTGATCTTTCAAATGATTCAAATGAGGGATCGTCTGGATTGTCTTCCATCCATTTCTGTGCCGGATCTAAAAGTAAATCCCTTTTTGCTTTTTGAAAAGGAGTCAAATTACTATCATCAAACATATCAAGATCTTCTTCAGTAACTCCTTTGTCAGGATCACCAGCAATATTTTCTATAAAATAATTTTGAATAGCTAAAAACTGATCATAATTTAATTTGTCAACAGATACTTTAGCAGACAGCTCATTGTAATTACTTTCTTTTGGTGTTAATATTTCAGGTAACTCTTCAAGTTTACTTTCAATGTCATTCATTGTTCCTGACACGTCTATTGCTTGGACGTTTTTAAAGTCAAGTGCTAATGAGTTATCTTTATTTACTAAACCTAATTGAGCTTGATCCCCTGCGCTTACAGTAGCAAATGGTAATGTTAAAGGATTTTTTTGAATTTCACTTATTTCCTTTAATATCTCTTCAGTTTTAATGTAAAAAGGATTTTTTTTAGGATCTCCTATAGTAACAACAGTAGGAACCATTGTTGTTTCAGTGTTAAAATCGCCTCTATTTAGTTGTTCGTTATACTTTGGATTCGTTTGATTTAAGAATCTAGAGAAAGGATTATCATCATAAACGTTAGGTTTTATTTTTTCTACAGGTTCCATTGTAATAATTTGCCTTGGTTGTTCAACCTCTAAAGCAATTGGACCTATAGATGATTGTTCCTCGTCATCTAATTTTTCTTCTTCTTCTGTATTAAACACATTGTCTACTAAATCAAAAGAGCTGTTTTCTTGGAAATTAAAATCGTTTTCTTCTTCCATGTAATTTTATTTAAGAATATTGTTTCAATGCTTCGATTAACTCTGGAGACTGCTCTGTAGGTAAATCTTTAACTTCTTCTGGTAGTTTTTGATAAAACAAAGTCATTCCCGCTTGCCACTCTTTAATCCCCAACATGTTTCTATAAAACTCAGGTATTGGCATTTCATTATCATTTAAAGCTTTTATTAAATCTTGGCCTTGTTTTTTCTCGTCACTTAAAGTTTCTTTTACTATACTAGGTTCGTTCGCTATATTTCTTTGAGGTAATTTTCTATCTAAGTTGGCTTGTAAAATAATACTCATTATATAAGCTCTTTGAGCGTCTACCATAGCTACGTTTTGATCTCCATAACCTGTTTTATTAAAAGCATATCTATTACCTACAAATCCAGCTTTACCTTCAGGATCTAATTCATCATAAAGCTTTGATAACTCAGGAGATACTTCTTCGTTTATACCTAATGGTAAATCTATACCTAGTCTTTTGTTAGAATAACCAGATAATACAGATATGTTTCCACTAGCTACTGCAAATAAACCAGATACATGCGCTCTTACTTCTGCATTATAAGCTGGATTATTATCTATAAATTCTGTTACAATTGGTTTTACTAAATATTGTTTTAGTTTTCCATTTGCTACAGAATATATAGGTATTTTTATAGAAGTATCTTCTGCAACATCGTTAGGATCTTCTGAAACAACAGAACCACCTAGAAAAAACTGTGGCTGTAATGTAGCGTTTGTAGTTATACCAGCGTCTTCAAAAGTTGTTTGTAAGTCCATAGCTTCAGGAACTGTACTAATAAATAAAGATAACAATTCGTCATTATCTAACTGAGAAGAGTCTATTTCATTGTATATAATATAAAACATGTTACCGTTAGTATCATATTTAATGTTTCTTTTTTTCAAAAAATCATCCATTACATAGGGAACGTTGTGAAGGTATTTTCTAAAAGTTTCGCCTTTAACTAAAAACTCCATACTTTGTGTAAATACTATTATCTCTTCACTTTCTGTTTCTCTAAAATAAAAGTTTTTTTCAACTTTAACATCTCTAAAATAATCAAAAAGATTAGACCAAGCTGCCATAGAAAACATATTCTTGTCTTTGTTTCTTTCTGTAGTTCCGTTTATGTTTATAGATCTATATTCACTAATAAACAATGGTAAGTTTTGAGGATTAGTTCTATCAGTAGCTTGAGCTAAATACCCACCTAAAGTAATACATTTATCTAATCTACTAAAGTATTCTTTTATAAATTTTTTATCTTCTTTTATTTCACTTTGACCTAAATTTTTAACTTCTAGTTTTAGTTTTGTTTGCCTAGCTATAATTCCTTCTACAGGTCTTTGTGCTAGATCAATAAAATAATCTTTTATTATATTAGCTAAAGTCTTATCTTCATATGGATTTTCAGAAGATGAACTACTCATGTAACTTCTATATTTGTTACTGGCATCGGTGAAAAAGTTTAGTTCTTTGCTTCTGCGCATTTGCGAAACATTAACTAATCTATTCATTTTATCATTATGACCTTTTAATACTGTATTCATTTTTTTTATAGTTTATTTTATCCGAATAACCCTCCCCAAGCGTTACCATATTCTCCTTCAGCTTCCGCGGTAGCTTTTCTTATTTTGTTTTCAGCTGTTTGAGCTCCTATAAACATAGAAGTATATCTGTTTATATCCCCGTTTGTTCTTGCTTCTTGAGCCTGGAACTCGAATATTTCTCCTTTAGCATCAGCCTCTTCTTTTCTACCTTTTAATTGAATAGTAGCTTGATCATAAGCTTGACTAGCTGCTACTTTTTCTCTATTCATTTGAGCTTCACCTTGTGCTCTAAGTTGATCATTAGCGGCTTCTTGTTTTTCAATTGTAGCGGCAACTGATTGTTTAGATTTTAAAGCAGCCATTGCCAAAGCGGTAGCACCACCTGCGCTAGCTCCTGTTTGTTCTAATGTATCTAATGTGTTGGCTAATGCTACGTCAGTTTCTTCTGCTTGCATTTTAGCAGCGGCAGTAGATACTGTTAAGTTATTAAATGGATTAGTTATTTGGCTAGTTAAATCTCTAGCTAAACCAGACAAGTCAGTTATACCTGCGTAAGGATTAATAATGTCCTGACGAGATTCTAAAGAGTCATTCATATTTGCCTCTGCGGCATTAGTCCTGTTTCTAGCATCGTTAAGCTCGTGAGCTGCTTTTGCTTTGGCTTTTTTAGCTCCAATGATTCTACCTATTTTTTTACCCATTACTATATTTTTTTTGCTATCTCGTAAGATGGTTTATTATCTACATCCCATCCTAATTTCTTATGTGTGTTTATTAAGCTTTGATTTCTACCTATTGAAAACATATATTTTTTACCTTGTTCTTTGCATATAGTTTCTATTGTTTTTAACAACATTTCTATTGCATCTTTTCTATCATGTTCTTTATACTTAGGGTTAGATACTATCCATTCAACGAATACAGCGTCAGAATTAGTATAGTATATAAATCCCGCCACTATAGGTGTATTTTCTTTTTGTATCATTATTCCACTAGTACCATTGTCTGGTAGAAAGTTTTTAGGAATAGCTGGCCAACGCCACCATTTCCACCAATCAACCAATACATCGTAATCTGTATCGATTAATTTTCTTGCATTTAATTTCATATAATTATCTATTGTTGTAAACAGTACCTACACTAAATAATTGCTTAGCGCCTGTTCTGTCTGTAAAATCATCTTGAGCAAATGTAACAACTAGATATTGTCCTTTTAATCCAGTAGACTTATTACCTGGTGTTATTACTTCTTCTGCTGTACTTAAACTATCATTTTTTATAGCAGCATAATACACGTTTTGTTTTCTATCAAAACCAGCTCTATATTGTACATTACTATTAGGATCTACATAGTAACCTTGATCGTAACTTAGTATACCTAAATTTTGATTAGTGCTGGTAGTATTACCTAAACCAGGTTGTTGAGGGTTTTCATCAGTTCCAGTATAATCATTTGTTATACCTTGAACTTTCCATCCATTACTACCTGTGTAATTTATTGTTTTGAATGTTTTTGTTGTAGTTGGTTGTGGGTTAAAAACAAATGTTACTCGTGATACAGCTGGTATTCCATAAAACTGATTGTAAACAAAACCGTCATTATGTTTCCATAACGCGTTGTTTTTAAATGTATAATAGTTTCCTCTTAAACTAGTTGAAAGCTCTGGTACATATGACATAAAGCTTACCCAACCATTTATTAAATCATCATAAACAAGAGTTTGTGTTTCTATCGTACACACATAGTTCTTGTGATATACATCATAACCTCCTACTATTCCTGTAAACGTACTACCACCTAATGCATCTCTAAAGTAATCAATCATACCAAAATTAGATATTTCAGTAAGACCATTAGGACCAAGTTGCATAACAACTCCTCTGTCTCTATCTGTAAAAAACTTATTATAACCGTAAACAGCAAACGAACCAGGATCTCTTGATATACCAAAGTTGCCTTCAAAAGCAGTTGGTGTTCCTATAACTAATCTACTGTTGCTATTTAACGGTTGACCTTCTTGAGTAAAAATAACGTCTTTATCTATAGGAGCTCTATTAACTTTTCTTTCTTGGAATATTACTAGATTAGTATTTTCAGCATATAGTTTTTGTATACTTCCTGAAGAAGGATCTACACTTCTAGTTATATCTTCTCCTATTGGAAACTCATTAGTATTGTTAATACCGTTTTTAGCATTATATACACCTGAATATATTAACGAGCTTTGTCTTCTTGTTTGACTTGCTTCTTCTTCTACAATGTAAGCCTTAACTCCAAAATCTACAGAAGTATTATTAAAACCTCCTTTAATTCTTGACTCTTCAACAAACCAGTCTTCATATATATTAGCACTAGGTTCAGTACTACCAGTTGCGGGTATAACATAACCTTCTCCAGTAACTGGATCAGGCGTACCCGTAGTTATACCACCACCTATACCTGCGGCCAATAACGTTCCGTCTGCTTCTCTTTCTTGGTATTGATTAATATTTTTTAATCTTTTCAACCAGAACGTGTTAAAGTATGATACCTCTAGTGTAGTCGCCATATATTTATTATTACTTGTTTTCTCTCATTATTACAGTGGTCCTTCGCATTCAAATCCTAGTGCTCCTATACATACTCCAGTTCCAGGACCAACCGAGTTTGCGTCATAGTAATCAACATCAAATCTTGCACATGTAGTACAAGCGGTACAACCAACACTGTATACACCATTATTTCTTACAGCATATTCACCCACAGCAGAAAAATTATACGCTAGATTAGCAACCGCACCACCCGCGCCAGTAACTTCTAATAAATTAAAATTACCAACTGTTCCACCTGCTAATTGTGCCGGTGAACCTACATCACACGTTGCTATTACCCAAGAGTCAGTCGGTGTTGGTCTATATAATATTGTAAAATTAGTTTTATATGTTGATGGACTAGCTGCTGTGGCACTTTTAGTTAATGTAGGTACTATTTGTACTACTCCTTGAGTTAATTGTCCTGTTGTAAAAAGCTCAGTTACACCTCCACATTGTATAGGACTTGCTCCAAATCTTCCTTCAAATAAAACATTATAGTAAGCTAAGTCTTGACTGTTGTTAGATGTTACACCGTACTTAGGTCCTAAAGTTCCTAACGCTGTATCTATAGTGCTCATTATTGTTTGTGTACCACTACCGATATTTGGCCCAGCTGTTCCTACAATACCAGAATTAACAGAGCTACTTGCTCCAAAAAATACTTCTAAGGGTTCTCCTGCGCCTACAGAAGGCCCACATTCTGTTATTAAACTATTCATTGCAACCGTAGGACCAAAACATAATACTCTATTAACTGGAGGTGTTCCTAATATAACATCCATAACACAATCTATAGTAAGACTGTTAACGTCATTAACACATGATGGAGAAGCATCTGTAACTGTACATGTAAAAGTATAAGTCCCATTAACAGTTGTTCCACTATCTAAAGTAACTGTTCCTGTTTGGTCTATAGAAAATACAGCTGTTGATCCAACTGGTGAGCTTACAGCTAACGAGTAACATAATTCATCAGTCTCTTGTGTTGGGTCAGCACTTCCATTTTTAGCATTTGTAAATTGCCCAAACACACCTGTGTCAACAGTTGTATAACCAACAACAGAACCACCACAAGCAGTTTGTGCTCCAATAGTTGTTCCATAAGTTGGAGTAAATCCACCTATTAAAGGTTGTACATTATTTAAAGTTACAGTTATTTGATTAGTTAAACTATCTATAAAAACAGGATTCACACCATCATCATATATAGTTTCAAAAGATATTAAATATTGATTTGATTGAGTAGTTTGAGATAAGTAAGCAAATAATTGGTTTGTTTTTAAATCAAAATCTACTAAAGAACCACCTCCACCTGTTGATTCAATTGTAAAAGCTCCTGTTACCGCAACGCCATTACCGTCAACTATAGAACTTATTGTAGGTACAGATTGTAAAGTTAATTCATTACCTGATGAATCAGTAAAACTAAAAGCAGTTAAAATAACAGTTCCATTAATAGCATCTTCATCAAATCCTGCTGTTGTTGATGTAGAACTTACAACACCTCCATATTCAGCTACTACAGATCTATTTAAATCTACAAAATTACCTGACGTAGATGATTCGTAAAATATTTCTAATAAACTTTCTACTGGTTCAGTTTCAGATACACTTAAAAAAGGTATCATACAACCTATTGCAAGTCCAGGAGGTGTTGGAGCAGGTACTGTTTGATTAGTAACTTTTGCTCCTAAAGTATTTAAACTAGGATCAGGAAATCCAAGAGGTTGTTTTAATTGAGGTTGACTTTCTTCTGCGCCTACTTTTAATCCTATAGCTAAGGGGTTTTGTTCTACGTTGTAAAAACTTTGTAATAAACCAGCATCACCCCAAGGAATTGCAGCAGGATCGTTTGAAAAAGCACCTTTTGGAGCCGGGGTAGTAAATGGTGAGTTAGCTAATTCTAAACCACCAGATCCAATCGGGCCTATTGTTACAACTTCATCACTTATTCTATTTGGAAAATACTGAGTATTCCAAGCATATTTTCTATTTTCGTAGTATTGAGGAACTGGATTTTTACCGTTATTATTTATATTAGGATTATTTACTCTACCAAATAATACTACTGAAGCAGAAAACTCTGATTGAGTTGGACCCACTTCATTTAAATCTCTAGGAACTTTATTTATATTGTCACCAAGTAAAGCTGCAAAAGCTACTCTACCGTAATCTCTAGCACCTACAACTGGATAACCAGAAACATAACCTGGTAAATATACATTGTAATATTCTTGTTCTTGTTGTTTAACAACTATCTTATATGATTGCCAACCAGTAGGATTAGCAGGGTAAACTTCTATTGTACATTCAAAACCTACACCTACACCAGTAGTTGTGCTTTGAATTAACGCTGTGCCGTTAACGTATCCTGTACCTCTATTTGTTAACTTGACTCCAGTAACTACGCCAGCAGCTACGGCTGTAACTTCTACAAACGCGTTTTGTCCTAAGCCTTGATTACCTGCCGCGTATCTAAGCTCTATTATATCACCAACAATATAACCACCACCACCATTAGTTATTTCTACTTGATCGATGCTTGTATCATTTTCTGCTTTATATAAACCAGGTTCACCAGTGGCTTCATTATTAATCTGTTGCGCTGGTGTTAATCCGTTGTTTACTTTTATTCTTAAAGCATTACCTAACCATTTATAAGTTGTTTCATCTATATTATCTACATCTTCAAAAGATTTATAAGGAGTATATAAAGTAGATCCTTGAGCAGTTGGAATAGAGTCATTAGAAGATAATACTACACTTGAAGCTCTACCATATCTGTCAGCTAATACAAATCCAGCTTGATAATTTCTATTTTGTTTTAAAGAATGATTAGGATATTGTACGTAGTTGTCATAATCTATAGATTTATCCGCGTTTATAGCTTCGTAATCTAAACTAACTGGAGGAGTGTGTTGTTGTAAAAAGTTACCATATATAACTCTGTTAGCACTAATTTCTTGGCCTAATGCTTTTAAAGGAACATTATCATACACTCTATTTTGTTGATTTGTAGGTAAAGTTCTATAAGGTTTTATAGATTTATAATCAAAGTTATAATACCATTGTGGACCAGTACCAGCAAATGTTAAAGGGATTTCTTCAACAAAAGAAGCTAAACCACTAGTAACAGGTATTACTTCTAGTATTTTCACAGAAGTAGCATTAGATTCTTTATATAATATTTCTATGTCAGTTACTTTATAGCCATCAATTAATCCAGTAACTGCCTCAGCAGCTGTAGCGCCCGCATCTGGTAAAGGAATTTTTAAATCAATAGTATCTATAGAATTAGTAAACCATTCTATAATAGTAGAATCATAAGCATTAACTTGATCTTGATATTGATTATTAGGTCCGTTACCAAAAATACCTTGTTGCTCTGGTATAAAACATATTTGAGTAAATGGAGCAGATAAAGAATATTCATTGTCTTCAAATTTAAACCTATAGCTAAATCTAACAAATTTCTCTTCTATTAAATCAGGATCACCTGTAAATTCTTGAGTTGGGTTTTGTCCTAAACCGTAATTAGGATTTGCAGAAACAGAAACGTCGTTAACACCAGCCGCAACAGTCACGCCTTGAGTTAACTTTAAAGTTATAACACCACCACCACCTGTAGTTATTGTAGTGATTTCTTGTATACATACTTCATCAGCTAAAGTAATAGGTAATCCAGTAGCAGTGCTTAACATAGTTTTACTAGTAATAAAGTCTCCTATTTGAGGAGTAGGATTATTACTTGGGTCGGCCTCTGTACTTGTGAAAGGATAACTTATTGTTATTGCAGCGCCAGTAAGGATACCTCCAGCTGCACTTGTTACTGTT
>Ga0181420_1000368_pt1 | contig 18247 bp, 12 predicted proteins | sample 43SPOviralmetaG_FD_130145 | JGI IMG/M metagenome (GOLD analysis project Ga0181420, IMG submission 130145) | Marine viral communities from the oligotrophic San Pedro Time Series (SPOT) site, San Pedro Channel, CA, USA - 43 SPOT_SRF_2013-05-22 | ecosystem: Environmental > Aquatic > Marine > Strait... | reverse complement strand
AGTATCATTATCACAATGGAAATAGGAGGTATATTGCAATTCATTACTGTTTGATATTTCATTCATGTCAGGTACTTCATTTAAAGAATGTAACTGATCATTTCCATAATCATATTGAAAGAGCTCCACAGTACCATCTGATATTTCGAGTGTAGTTGTTCTAAATACTACTGATGCACCATCCAATCTCCATGATAAATTATAAACAATGTAATCCGCATTATCATGAACTATATCAACTTTTAAGTTACTCATAATAATAAAAGAATTTAGATCCAGTTCAGGCTCAGGCTCCGGCTCAGGCTCATGCTCAGGCTCTGGCTCTGGTTCCTGTTCGGGCTCAGGCTCAGGCTCAGGCTCCGGCTCAGGCTCAGGCTCAGGCTCAGGCTCTGGCTCTGGCTCTGGCTCAGGTTCCGGTTCTGGTTCCTGTTCGGGCTCCGGCTCAGGCTCAGGCTCTGGCTCTGGCTCTGGTTCCGATTCCGGCTCTGTATCTGGTTCTGGTTCCGGTTCTGATTCTGGCTCTGGCTCTGGCTCTGGTTCAGGTTCTGGCTCTGGCTCCGGTTCAGGTTCTGGTTCCGGTTCAGGTTCTGGCTCTGGCTCCGGTTCAGGTTCTGGCTCCGGTTCAGGTTCTGGCTCCGGTTCAGGTTCAGGTTCTGGCTCCGGTTCAGGTTCTGGCTCCGGTTCAGGTTCTGGCTCCGGCTCAGGCTCAGGCTCCGGTTCAGGTTCCGGTTCAGGTTCTGGCTCAGGTTCCGGTTCAGGCTCCGGTTCCGGTTCTGGCTCCGGTTCAGGTTCTGGCTCCGGTTCAGGTTCTGGCTCCGGTTCAGGTTCTGGCTCCGGTTCGGGTTCAGGTTCGGGTTCAGGTTCTGGCTCCGGTTCAGGCTCTGGCTCCGGTTCAGGTTCTGGCTCCGGTTCGGGTTCAGGTTCTGGCTCCGGTTCGGGTTCAGGCTCGGGCTCCGGTTCCGGTTCAGGCTCCGGTTCCGGTTCCGGTTCTTCTTGTTCCTTTGATTCCGCATTACCATCATTATTTTCACCATCAATTGGTGGATTCTCAAAGTCATATTCCGGTTCTGGCTCTGGCTCCGGTTCAGGTTCTGGTTCTGGCTCCGGTTCTGGCTCTGGCTCTGGCTCCGGTTCAGGTTCTGGTTCTGGCTCCGGTTCTGGCTCCGGTTCAGGCTCAGGCTCCGGTTCCGGTTCCGGTTCTGGTTCCGGTTCCGGTTCCGGTTCTATTATGAATGATCCATTTCCTAAATTGTTATCTACAAATGTTTCTGTAATTATTTGATCATTTGTATCTTTAATAATAATATTATCAATGGTTGTATTTTCATTAATCGAAATATCGTGTTTAGTATTAAAAGTCAACAATAATTCATTTTGATTAATACTAATAGTTTCTTTATCATTTTTTGAAGCGATAATTCCAGTGTTTATTTCAACATTATCAATAGTGGTTGTAATAAACTGTATCTCCCACCCGGATTCTAATAATTTTCCACCAGTAATTTCGTTTATTCCGAATATATCTAATTTGATATAATTAAATGAAAGATTAATGTTTAAGAATATATCTCCTGTATTTGAAATAAAAGTAGAAGAATTATTTGCATCTTCCTGTAAAAAGTGTCTACCTTTTAAACGATCTAATCTTTTTTTCTTTTTCTCATGATTGAATAAATGAATACAGCGTCTTTTTTGTAGCAAATCATTAAAATTCATATTTAATATATATAATTATTTTTTAAAAGAATATATGTGTATTACATAATATGAATAATTCATTTAGGTTTGGTTTATTAATATTTCAGATAATATTTTTCTGTTTTTTATATTTATTTTTAGATGATTCTCATTTTTCAGGAATCAACAAATTAGAGGAGATGATTCGAGATGAAGTTTTACAAAGAGAAATTAATCCAATAATCAAATCTACAGAAATGTATGAAAATTCTGATGAAAAAATAAAAAAAACAGCAACACAAATTCAAAAAGATATAAAAACAGAGGTATTACATGATTTAGCACGTCCTAGTTTATTTGATAAATTTTTTAAACGTTTATATTTTTCATTTGTTACAGGAACTACTTTGGGTTATGGTGATATTTTTCCAAATACAGTCCTGTGCAAAACGATTACAATATTCCAGTTAATATTTACTATAATTTTATTTATTGTTTAATTTTATACTGAAATACTTTATGAATTATATTTCTTTATGACAAAAGAAAAAGTGATAATAAGAAGGGTACTATTATTTTAGATTATACGTCCAATTCACTGAGTATGGATCCCGTAAATATTTTTAAAGCTCGTTCTTTTTCAACTCATTATATTAATAATGATAATGAAATGAATATTACTTCAATATCTGAGAACTTTCATATATCCGGTAAAATAGGTATATGATAAAATTTATTATGATTCATCCTTAACGCATTGTAATACATTAAAACCAAAACATAGTAAAGTTACTTTCAAATTATATAATCAAGAATATATTAATCCGGATAGTATATTTTATTTTGAAAAACCAATATGTTTTTCAGGAGAAATGTGGTCAAATATTTTTGAATAAAATCAACTTTATCATCAAATTAATATAAAACTTTTTTAAATAATAATATATAATAATAATAATATATGACAGAGGATATACTAGATGTAAAAAAAAGCGCGCCAATGGCGCGTAATGAAGCGGAGCGGCCTCGCGCAATTGGGTGGCGGCTGCCAAGCCTGTCGCGGCGACCCCACAATGCGTACCATCCGGGCCGCCCCAGCAGCTCATTCGGCATGTCCGAACCTGTAATCGCACAGGCATTGGAGCCACAAGAGGAGGAGACTCCACAGACGGAGACTCCACAGGAATTTATCGGTGCCCCGATAGACATTGTGGGGGGAGCTGATGATAAGAAATGTCCTATATGTTTAGAAGATTTTAGTGAATCAGAAACGGATGGTAACGAAACTATACAATGTTATGTATGTGGTCAAAACTATCACCATAACTGTATTAGAGAGTGGTGTGTATCCGGAACTCATATCGGATGCCCTACGTGTAGAGACACTGATATTTGTAAAAATAATGATTTAAATCCGGATGAACCACCGTCAATAGCGAATATAGTGCAGACTGAGTTGGCAGACTATGGCCATCTTTTTATAATCGAACAAGATGATTTATCTGAAAGAGCTCAACAGATTTTAATTAATCTTGATAATTATCGCTGCCGAGGAGTAGTATTATATATTTTAAATAATTATATTGCACTGGAAACGAGGATTGGGAATAATTCAGATGAATCTAAAATTCGATTAGATAATGCCAGAATTTTCGAACAAGAAGTAACAGAGAATTTAGAATGGTTTACAACATACAATATTTTTGAGGTTAGTTTAGATATACAATGTTTTCGGGATATGTATACACTTATGAAGATTATTTATAACGAATATGTCCAGCTTCCAGTACTCCCACAGACATCAAGATGGCAACGCTTAATTTCAAGACAACAACGAAATGCTCATAAAATACGTCTTAAACTACGTCGTAGACTACGAAATATTCAAATGTATATATTCTCTTTCGGTCTGATACTTTTAAAAAGAGAAAATTTAAGCGCCGAGGCCATTGCGGGCATGCATCGGCGCAACGGCATCGCTGTACAAATCCATCGCCTCCATCTGTCGCAATCTGGAGGTGCAAAACAAGCTTATTTGTTAATTAATCTTTATAAAAAAAAAATTAACGAATTATCAAAAAGTTTAGAACAGCTTTTAAAAGAAGATGAAATAAAAAAAGATGAAATGAAAGGTGGAACTAATAATATTGTTAGTCGTACTAATAGGAAAATTGTCCAATGAGTATCTCCAATGAGTAACTCCAATATACTCCGACATAAGAAAAATGGACCAAGAAGTAACTCCAATTGGAAAATTGTCCAATGAGTAACTCCAATATACTCCGTGAGTATATAGAGTCGCTCGATCATTACCCCCGATCCCCCCAGAGTAATATACAATAAATAAAAAAATGGAAAAACATATGGGGGGATATATAAAATAAGTCTATAGGAATTTAGTGTCAAATTTATATTATATTTTTTGGAAATATAGTTTTTGGAATCATTTTGAAATCTATCAACTTTCTATTTAGTTTGAATTTTTTAAATTCTTCATCAGTATCAAAATATGTAGAATCAATATTGTCTAAATTATCAATATCTTTAATTTTTTCTAAAAGAGCTTCTTTTCTTTTTGTTGATAATTTACCTTTATAAATCGGTTCAATATTATCAGAAGTATCTCCATAAATAATTTTTTTTTTAAGATATGAAAATCCAATCAAAGTTTTAGTATCACTTTTTGATTTTAAATTTGCATCAAATAATTTAACATTATTATTTTCTTCAACTAATTGTAAAAAATCCATATCTGATGTAATAATATTAATTTTATCATTTATATATTTTTTTTTAATTGTGAATACACATAATGCGATTATATCATCTGCTTCTCTTTCTTTAATCTGTAAATATGTACAATCATTAGTTTTAGCAAATAGTGGCAAAAAGTCTTTTGCAATGTCATGTAAATATGTAAATATATCTGTTTGTTTAGGTCTATTTCCTTTATAATTATTCATTAAGTTTTTTCTCCAATTTTTTCCGTCTAATGATTCCATGACTAAGAACGCTTTTTTCCCTTTAATAAGAGATTTAAGATTTGCTTCGTATTTATTAAGTAAAGTTTTTTTAAATTGTGGTTCATTTGTCCACGGATCTATTTTTTCAACATCATTTCTGAATCCTAACCATTTTTTTGCAGCATGATAACGATAAAAGGATAGATAACCTAAATCTATAATAACCCATTCATTCATTTTTGTATATTTTTAATATTACTATTTATTAGTATTACACTATTAAATAATCATTTTTTTAAGTATTTTTAAAGAAGCATATTACGGTATATTTAATTATGTAACTTGTGTGTGATTTATTCATCTGATTCATCTGATTCATCTGATTCATATGATTCTGTATCCTCATTTGAATTTTCGGTTATAATATGAGTGTAAGGTTCATCTGATTCAGTATCGGTATTTGAGCTTTCTGTTATAATATGTGTATAAGATTGATCTGATTCATCTAATTCTGTATAAATCTCTGTAAAATAATCTATAGTCCAATTTCTTTTGTATGCACTTTGTATTATTAAAGCTGCGATTAAATATGTATTATTATCAGATAACGGATTTGTGTTGTCATTGTATAAAATATCATATAGAATATAATTCCATTTACAGCCAACACCTCTCAGCCAATGTGAACATTTTAGTTTATTATGTGCAGAGTTTAAAATATTATTATTATTATCGCATTCTATGCACCATTTTGGACAAGAAAGTTTATAACCATTAATTATATTTTTTTTAAATTTTAAGGATGATCCCCAATCTTCACAATTGTATTTAATCCATTTGTTACACAAGGGACACCAGAATTGATTATGTTCAATATTATCAATATAATATGTATCATCATTATCATCAAAAATAACAAGTGGTTCATATTGTGCACGAAGTTTTGTATTTTTAATTTGTTCTGCATATAATTTTTGTTTTAAATCATCTATAATTGTATCTCTATTATGAACCATACAATGTGACAGAGCATCTTTTAAATTTGAATATGAATCGTAGTTCATAAATAATTATGATATTAAATTGAGTAAGCAGCGATTATAATAATACAATTTATTGTTAAATTAATAAGAAAAGCACGTAAAACAGTATTAATCTCTCTTATCATTTGTATAATTCAATTTAATTGTTTAATTTCTTTTTTAAATTAAATTGGTATTGTTTTAGATTTACTTATACTTCTTAATTATATATCATTTTTTTATAAAAATGATTACAGAAAAGGTAATCAAGATAAAACTAGTATAGTTGCGAATCAATATATTGAAGATTAAAATTAAGTATAAGTGTTAATAAATATATAATATATAAGAGTTATATTATATTAAATATATATAAGAGTTCATAAAATGGATTCTCATTTTGAATATGATGGTGGTGTTTCTAAAATTAACAAAGTGACATTTGGAATTATGTCTCCGGATATGATTCGTCGTCAATCTGTAGTAGAAGTGGTACATCATGATACGTTTTGTGGTCATGATCCGGTAAGTGGTGGATTATTTGATCCTCGAATGGGTGTATTAGAGTATGGTAATATATGTACAACTGATCTTCAGACAAATAAGGAAACTCCAGGTTATTTTGGTCATATTGAGTTAGCAAATCCTGTATTTCATGTTCAGTTTTTCCCGGTGGTTCAAAAAATTGTGAGATGCGTATGTTATAGATGCGGAGAACCTTTATTTCAGGGTAATAATGCTACTATTCCGGTTCGTTCTCGATTGAATTACTCCGTGGAGCAATCTAAAAAAATTAAAAATTGTTCTTCTTGTGATGCTTTGCAACCAGATAAATATGTAAAAACAGATTTATGTAAAATGCATGCATGCTGGTTGGCAACAAAAATTAATGATATTGAAACAGAGGAATCTCACTTTGATATGACTTCAAAATATGTTTTAAATTTATTCAAAAAATTAAGTGATACGACTTGTCATTCTATCGGTATAAATCCGAAATTAAGTCATCCTAGTTGGATGATTATGGAGGTTTTTCCGGTATGTCCGCCATCATGTAGACCATCTGTTCATCAAGATAATGGTCAAAGAATGGAAGACGATATAACTATAAAATATTGCGATATTATCAAATATAATAAATTTATAACTCAAAAATTGAAATCAGATCCAACTGCGAAAATAATTGATGATTGGATAAATATTTTACAATATCATACTTCAACATTAATAGATAATGAAATTGCAGGTGTTTTGCCCGCGGCACAACGTTCTGGAAGACCTTTAAAAGGTTTAAGACAGAGATTAAAAGGTAAAGAAGGACGTATTCGTGGTAATTTGATGGGTAAACGTGTAAATTTTTCATCTAGAACAGTAATCACTCCGGATCCAGTAATTGATTTAGATGAATTGGGGGTACCTAAAAGAATCGCATTAATGCTTACATATCCAGAAAAGGTAACTAAAAAAAATATTCGCAAATTAAAACAATGTATTATTAATGGTTGTACAAAATATCCGGGAGCTCGTGCTGTTTTTAAACACAAAAATAAAAAAACAATTTCTTTAAATCATATTGATAGAAAACAGTTTGCTCAAATGTTAGAAATCGGTGATATTGTAATTAGACATATTGCAAATAACGATTGGGTAATATTTAATCGTCAACCATCTCTTCATAAAATGTCAATGATGGCACACAAAATAAGAATTTTAGACGGTTTAACATTTAGATTAAATATTAGTGCAACAACTCCATATAATGCAGATTTTGATGGGGATGAGATGAATATGCATGTGCCTCAAAGCATAATTTCATCTAATGAAATTAAGTGTTTGGCATGTGTAAATAATCAAATCGTTAGTCCTGCTTTAAATATGCCAATTATTACATTTGTTCAGGATGCAGTGTTAGGCGGTCATTTAATGACAATGAAAAATTCAACTAGATTCAATCATAGAGAGATGATGAATGTATTAGCTTGGACAAATACTATTGACAAAGCTTTACCAAAGAAAATGTACGATGGAAAAGATTGTCTTTCATTTTGTATACCTAAAATGAATTTGAAAATAAAAAACAAACGTGATGAAATAGTTTCTATCTTTGATGGAATGTTTGATTCAAATTCCGGGTCATTTGATAAAAAAGTTTTTACAAGTTTAATTCACAGTATATTTAGAGATAAAGGTTCTGACGAATGTGCCGCTTTCTTTAATAATTCTCAGCATGTTATCCGTGCCTATTTAATTAAAAATAGTTTTTCAGTTGGAATTAGGGATCTTGTACTCGACAATAAGTTAAGTACAGAGATTAATTCTAAAATTGATCAACAAAAGTTAGAGGTGAACAAAACAATTCAAACTTTACATTTGAATATGTTTGAGAATATGACATCAAATAATAAAAAAAATGCTTTTGAAGATAAGGTAACAAGACAATTAACCGCTGCAAGAAGTGCTGCTGAGAATTTATTAAAGAAAACACATGATTCTATTCACGATAATAGATTTATGAACATGGTAAATGGAGGTAGTAAAGGAAAATTAATTAATTTAGCTCAAATGACTGCATGTCTTGGTCAGCAAATTATTGAAGGTAGAAGAGTACCATATGGATTTCTAGGAAGAACGTTACCCCATTTTACAAAATTTGACGATACTAGCGAAGCTAGAGGCTTTGTACATAATTCATTTCAGAAAGGAATGAATCCTTTGGAATTTTTCTTTCACGCAATGGCAGGTAGAGAAGGAATTATTGATACTGCTGTAAAATCAGTTACTTATGATACAAAAATAATAGTTGTCGAAAATAAAGAAGTCATATACACAGATATTGGAAGATGGATTGATAATCATTTGCAAAACAATAAAAAATTTGTAAAAAATTATAAAGAAAGAAATTTAGAACTTTTAAATACAAGTGATATTTTGATTCCAACAACTGATTATGATGGTAATGTATCTTGGGGCAATGTAACTGCGATTACAAGACATGATCCCGGAGAAAAATTATACAAAGTAACAACATTATCCGGAAGATCCGTAACAGTTACTGAAAATAAATCACTTCTTATTTGGAATAATGAAACTTGCAAATTTAAAGAAAAATTATCAGATCAAATTTTAGTTGGTGATTATGTTCCGGTAACGTCTCATTTAAAAAATCCTCCGACGAGTATAGTAAAAAAAGCAGTACAACTTCAAAAATATTTACCTAACACGGAATATCTATATGGTACTGAATTTAATAAAGCAATTAAATTAAAACACGAAACAACACTTATTCGTAAAAATTTACCGAAAGGATGGTGGGCAACAATGATGAAAAATAAAGAATTTACATTACCATTTCCTTTACAACTCATTCATCAAAAATGTATAAGACGTTTGAAAAATACAACTATTGATGATAATTTTATATATCCCAAAATAGCAAGAAAACACGATATTGCATTTCCTGCAATTTTCGAGTTGAATAAAGAAAACGGAATTTTTATTGGATTATATCTTGCTGATGGAAATTCTAGACAGGGATTTGTAACCATTACAAATAATGAAACAAGAATTATAAATTTTGTAACAAATTGGTTTAAAAAGTTCAATATTCCAATTGTTGAAAAATCTAAAAGTATTAAAAATAGTGGAAAAGAACAATTCATGACAAGCGGAATATGTTCCGTTTTGTGCAATTTTATTAATAAGTTTTTAGGTCAAAAATCAGAAAACAAATTTGTACCAAATGAAGCATTTATTGCACAAGAAGAATTTGTTAAAGGATTACTTTCCGGATATTTTAGTGGAGATGGTCATTTTGGTAATGATGGAATTACGATTTCTAGCTCATCACACCGTTTAATGGAAGGTATTGCTATGTTATGTACACGCATTGGTGTATTTGCAAAAATTTCAAAAACAAATATGAAAAGTAAAAAGAGTAATACAGAATCAATACCAAATTACAGATTAAGTATACGAAGCAATTGGGCAGCTGTATTCATACAAAATATTGAGATTATTTCTGATGTTCAGTTAAATCTTATTTCTAAATCAAATTATACAAAAGTACATCGTCATTATAAAAATAATAATGATGTTGTATTGGATAAAATCACAAAAATTGAAATTATTGGCGTTGAGAAAAATCCTAAAATGTATGATTTAACAATACCTGATACATTTAATTTTGGAATCGCAAATGGATTGCAAGTAAGAGATACATCATCCACAGGATATATTCAAAGAAAATTGATGAAAGCATTGGAAGACTACAAAATTAGTTGGTGTAAATGTGTTAAAGATGCTCAAAATAATGTTATCCAATTTTTATACGGAGACGATAATGTAGATGGTACTGCATTAGAATATCAAAAAGTACCAATTTTGAATTGTAAAAACTTTTATGAAGAATACGTTAATATTCCAAATTTACAGATTAAAACTAAGCAAAGATTGCAAAATATGGCAAATGAATTACAAGAAATGTATGATTGGTACTCTCATAAAATATGTTTTGATTCACCTGAAGCTAGTATCAAATTTCCCATAAATTTCGAAAGAACTTTAATGAATTCTACAAATACAAATCAATCAAATATTAATGAGTCAATTAATAATGATATTGATCCAGACTTTATTTTAGACGAATATGAACTCTTATTCAATAGAATTAAACTTCATAAATATAATGACGGATTGTGGATGTTTAAATTTATGTTATATCAACATTGTCATCCTAAGAAATTAATTTGTGAAACAAATATTAACAAATATAAATTTACAAAATATATTAAAGCAATTGAACAATTATTTATTAAAAGTCATATAGAACCGGGAGATGCAGTAGGACCGGTTGCAGCACAAAGTATTGGAGAACCATGTACTCAATTAACATTGAATACATTTCATTTGTCAGGGGTTGGAGGTAAATCCACTGTTACTAGAGGAGTTCCTAGATTACAAGAATTATTTCATTTAAGTAAAAATCCAAAAAATAAATCATTAACAATAATTTTAAATCCATCAATTAATACAAATAAGTCATTAGTTGAAAAAGTAAGTTCGGAAATCGGATTAAGTCGATTCAATGATTTAGTTAAAAGCTCCGAATTAAGATACGAAAATACGATTAATGAATATTCCGAATTTGAAAATTTCAATAATTTATTCAAAAATATTGATTTGAATAACATTAATTCTAAATGGGTACTTACTATCTTATTTGATGCTACAAATCTGTTCGAAAAAAGAATAGAAATGGAAGAAATTTATTCAAGCATTTTTAAATTATTTGATACTGAAGGAATGTACTGTAATTATTCCGATGATAATGCTCAAAATATATTTATTAGAATTAAAGTTAATCCAAATGCACAACAATTCAAAAAAATTGTTGTGGTGGATGAAATACCAGAAATTACTATTTTGACTTACATTGAAACAAAATTAATGAATAATTTAGTTATTAGAGGGGTTGATAAAATAGAAAGTGTCACTTTAAGACAAGATATTAGAAGTGCTTCTAAAAAAGAATGGATGATTGACACCATTGGAACGAATATTTTAGATGTAATACTTCACCCACAAATTGATAAATATAAAACTACCTCAAATGATATACATGAAACATATTCAGTATTTGGGATAGAAGCATCGAGAAATATTCTAATTACTGAAATCCGAGAAGTCATGGATGAAGCTTCAGATATTGATGCAAGACATGTACATTTATTAGTAGACATGATGACATCTAAAGGTAAGCTTATACCTATTGATAGAAATGGAATGAAATATAGTACAAATGGACCATTTGCAAAATGTTCATTCGAGGAAGCGGATACACAACTCTACAAAGCTGCTGTTTTTAGTGAAACCGATAATATTACTGGAGTATCCTCTAATATTATTTTAGGACAATGCCCTCCATGTGGAACAGGTATTGTTGATGTATCTTTAGATGAAAATAAATTCAAACAATTTACAAATGAATCATTAGAACTCGAAGACTACAATAATTTATTTAATGTAGACGATTAATAAAATCTACAAAATTTCAGAAAAAAAAAGTTCAACAAAACATAAATAAGCTAGCGCTTTTTTGTTAAAAGCGCTAAGATATTTTTGAATATATCCCGTGTATTTAATGTTTTTGTTTTTTTTTATAGAATATAAGAAAAAATTTGGCGATAAACTTTGCAGTTTAAAATTGAATGTGCTATTAAAAATTGTTATGAAGGTAAAAACTCCAACGCAAAAAGAAAAATGTCCTAATTTATTGTTAGTCTTCCCAAAAACATTTCGGATGTATTAGCATGAAAATCAATACCTATCTCATTTTGAGCAAATTGTATATCATAATTTGCATTTACTTTTACAAGGTTCACATCTAATTCGGAATCTCCTTTTGATATAACATATAGTTGGTCATCATTATCCAAATCAAGTTCCGAATAGTCAAAATCATACATTGCTAGTAAAAAATCATTATAGCCAAGTTCTCTCAAAGTATCTACTATACTCACATCGTCACTATTTCTATAAGATTCCGGAGTAAAGGTTATATTATTGGTAGTAACTAAATTGTCTACTAGTTTAATATGGAAATATAAGTTTTCTAGTAGACACCCATCATAATCCGAATCATTCAATTTTATATATAAATCTGCAGAAGTGGTAGTTGCGTTCTTTAAATAAATATTGAAAGTAGGCGGATTGTCGAAAGAATTGAATTCCGGAGAATTATTAGAATATGTTGGCACCTTACTTCGTGGTAAATCCTCTGTCACATTATCAACGTATATTATTGGACCGCCAGATTCATCCGATATTTGAAGTGCAATTGTTGGCATATCAAAACTTAATCCTTTTATAACTAATCCGGAATATCCTGATTCCAATACCATTTGAATCTCCGGTTCAGGTTCCGGTTCAGGTTCCGGTTCGGATTCCGGTTCAGGTTCAGGCTCTGGTTCAGGCTCTGGTTCCGGCTCTGGTTCCGATTCGGGCTCGGGTTCTGGTTCAGGCTCAGGCTCCGGTTCGGATTCCGGTTCCGGTTCTGGTTCCGGTTCGGGCTCCGGTTCCGGTTCAGGTTCTGGCTCCGGTTCAGGTTCTGGCTCCGGTTCCGGTTCCGGTTCTGGTTCAGGCTCCGGTTCCGGTTCCGGTTCTGGTTCAGGCTCCGGTTCCGGTTCAGGCTCCGGTTCCGGTTCTGGTTCAGGCTCCGGTTCCGGTTCAGGTTCTGGTTCCGGCTCCGGTTCCGGCTCAGGCTCGGGTTCCGGTTCTGGTTCAGGCTCCGGTTCCGGTTCAGGTTCTGGTTCAGGCTCCGGTTCCGGCTCAGGCTCCGGTTCAGGTTCTGGTTCCGGCTCAAGTTCCGGTTCAGGCTCAAGTTCCGGTTCCGGTTCGTGCTCAGGTTCAGGTTCAGGTTCAGGTTCAGGTTCAGGTTCAGGTTCAGGTTCAGGTTCAGGTTCAGGTTCAGGCTCAAGTTCCGGTTCTGGTTCCGGTTCGGGCTCAGGTTCTGGTTCCGGTTCAGGTTCAGGTTCCGGTTCAGGTTCAGGTTCAGGTTCCGGTTCGGGCTCAGTTTCCGGTTCAGGTTCAGGTTCAGGTTCGGTTTCCGGTTCAGGTTCAGGTTCCGGTTCCGGTTCAGGTTCAGGTTCAGGTTCCGGTTCAGGTTCAGGTTCAGGTTCAGGTTCAGGTTCCGGTTCAGGTTCAGGTTCAGGTTCAGGTTCAGGTTCAGGTTCAGGTTCAGGTTCAGGTTCAACCTCAGGTTCCGGTTCAGGTTCCGGTTCCGGTTCCGGTTCAGGTTCCGGTTCGGGCTCGGGTTCGGGCTCGGGTTCTGGTTCTGGTTCAATATTGCATTGTGACGAATATACCAATAGATTCTCTCCCCCCATATTATATCCATGATGAATACAATAAATACTGATATTTCCAAAATCAGAATAAATATTTACGGTTATATCTCCAGTATAGAAAGCATAAGTGTAATCTCCTATTTTCATAAGCAATTGTTTATTGATATCTCCGGTATACGATATACTAGATTCCTTACCAGCATTGAGTAATGCCATTGGATGGGAATTGGATATATTTTTAAAAATATACGTTCCATTATATAATCCAAATCGTCTATTAGGATCGTAATCTGATAAATTATTGAATACATATTTAGTACTGCCACTACTTACAAGATTTACAGTTGATTGTTCTGTTAAGCACACAACATATAATTCCGGTTCCTGTTCTGGTTCTGGTTCCGGTTCCGGTTCCGGTTCGGGTTCCGGTTCTGGTTCCGGCTCCGGTTCAGTCTCGGGTTCTGGTTCCGGTTCGGGTTCGGGTTCGGATTCGGGTTCCGGTTCCGGTTCGGGTTCCGGTTCCGGTTCGGGTTCGGGTTCTGGTTCCGGCTCCGGTTCTGGTTCCGGCTCCGGTTCAGGCTCCGATTCTGGTTCGGATTCTGATTCTGGTTCCGGTTCGGATGGAGATATTATATCGTACTCTCGTTTATTACTTGATTTTTGCGCTATATAATACGCTCTATACTGTTCTGAAGTGTTTTGTAAAAAATATTCTTGTTGTGTTGAATATTGATTTGTTAAATCCGGATCAATTGTTAAAACATTATTTGTATTATTTGTATGTTCCCAATCTTTATAATTCAAAGTTTCAACACCAGTAGCAATGTAATAACTTCTCCATTGTTCATTAGAGTTATTCAGAAAAAAATAGTGTTGTGTTTGCGAATATTCACTATTAAACTTCAATTTTTCAGGCATGCGATATATATATATTATTTAAATATTAAAAATCAATTTCTTTTTTAATTTTAATTTTAATGGTATCTCATTGAGTAAATTATGTTTTTTATAACTTACGTTTTTTATTTAATTTATGTTTTAATTTTTTTTTTAGTTTTGTTTTCTTACCACCCCCCAGTTGTAGATCTCCTCCATCTGGAGCTAGAGCGTCTCTCAAAGCATCATATTGATCATGTTTTTGAGATAGTTCTAAACTTCCAAGTGGTGGCGAATCAGGTTGCATCCAAGATTTGTCCGATTTTATTCTGTTCATATTTTGGAGCGCTTTTTTTGTTCTCTCTAATTGTGTTGATGTATCTTCGGATTCTGGGGATTTGAGTTCTGGTTCGGATTCTGATTCTGGTTCCGGTATCATACCAGGCTGAGGCTTTTCAACCATACTGTCAACACTCGTTGTTGATGTCTTTAACTTCTCCTGAAGTTCGTTAAACTGACTCTGCAGTTTCGTAATGTTTGTAAGTCGCTCGTTTAAATCTTTCATATCTATGGTTTTTTCTTGAAATTCCTCAATTGCCGCAAATAATTCTGTCAAATTATTTTCTTCAGATGTATTCTTTTCCAGAATAGCTTTCGATAATCTATCAACTAAATCAACCCATTGCAGAGTGGAACTGAAATAATTTTCAATTAATGATAAATATTCTGTCAAAATCTCTTGAGATTGATTCATATACGTCTCAAATTGCGCATGATTTGATAGTATATTCTGTTTTTTCTCTTTAAGTAATACTACTGCCGATGCAACATCTTTGCTTTCAGGCGTTGTCATATTATTATATATTATATATTATATAAATATTTTGATACAGATACAGATATTGTATTTTTTTATTATTATTTTAAAACATTGTTAATATTAATAATGTTTAGTAGGTATAGAAATTTCTTAACACAAAACAAAATAAAAATAATTAATGTATATTGTAATATTGGTCAAAAAAAAATAGGAGTCGAACAAGGTGGATTTCATATTCTTAATAAATTTTTAAATACTGAATCAATATCATTCTCAAATATGATGGATATAAAATGTATTATAATAAATAATAAAAATAGATATTCCCAATTAACGAAGGCAGTACAAGAGTCTTTGAATGAAAATGAAACAATATTGATTTTGGGGGGAGATCATTCAATTAGTTCTGCATCTATACCATCATTTTTAGATAAATACAGGGAAGATGCTCATATTTTATGGATTGATGCACATGCAGATATTAATACTAAAGAAAGTTCCTTAACTAAAAATTCTCATGGAATGAGTTTAGCAAAAATATTTGGGTTGATGGAAAATGATGTTGATGTTACTCAAAATTATTATCCTAGTTTTTCTCAATTAACTTATTTAGGATTAAGAGAAACTGACGATTTTGAAAAAAGTATCATTCAAACCAACAATATTGATATTTTGAATATATCTGATATTCGTAATAATAAATTTAATTATAATAAATTCCTTAATAAAAAATTATATATTAGTATAGATGTAGACGTTTTTGATATTTCTGAGATGTTATCAACCGGAACACCGTCAAAAAAAAAAGGTTTATTTATAGACGAATTAATTTTATTTCTAAAAAATATATCTATTCGCCATAATAATAATATTAAATGTTTAGATATTGTGGAATTCAATCCATTAATTGGTACACAAAAAGATATCGATAAATCTACAAATAATATAACTAAATTATTACTAGGTATATTATATAAAAAAATGAACGATTAAATAAATAAATATTATATATAAGGAATCTGAGATATATATATATATATAAATAAAGGAATCATATATTATATATAAAAGAATAATAAATATTAAAAAGAAAGATGAAGTGGTGTTCAATTACAAAAGATGATATATGTTTTATTAATTTAAATAAATTAAGAGAAAATGTTTTAATTAACTCATATGACGATTGTTTAAAATTCATACATAAAAAAAATCCTGCAAAAGGAAAACTTTCTTCGATTACATTGAAAGGCCCTTATGTTTCTAATAATATGTTAAAATGGATTGTATATTATGAAATGCCAGTTAATAAAAATCATGTTGATTCGCAATGGAAATTATGTTCCCCTGACAAAACAATTACCGCATTTAATGGGGCAGTGCTTATATATACAAAATCACAATTAAGTGATGAAAAAAAACGATTGTATCCGAATATTCGAGAAACAATAGATATTGATATTGATTCTGCAGTTGATTGGAAATTATCAACTCTTGAGAAACGTTTATTACAAGAAGCATCAAACGAAAGTGATATTGAGGAAGCATCAAATGAAAGTGATATTGAAGAGGATGAAGAGGAAGATGAGGAAGATGATGGGGATGCAACTGTAAAAGATTTAAATCAAATAGATAATTGTTCTGATGATTTAGAAAATTCTAATTATAAAGATGAAGAAATATTATTTGAAGATGAAAATGTTAAGGTTGATATTTCATTATCCAAAAATGTTAATTTAACAGAAGACGATACAAATGGTCTTAAATACGAATCTTATACATATGAAGCAAAGTATATACCGTTTTGATAAATATCTAATAAATAAAATTTAATAATAATAAATATATTATATGTATTTATCACCATCTAATTCGGACGACTTTTCTTTAGAAAGTTCCTCTGATAACAAAAGAATCGAGGAACCTTGGAACTCAAGAGGTGAAGACTTAATTAATAAATGGCTAATTGATATACAAAAACAAAAAGAATTACACGAAATGAGCGGTTATTACTTCAAAAGATTGAGAAAAATTTGGTCTTTACCTACCGTTGTCATACCAAGTATTATGTCTCCTATTAGTGCTGTATTTTCAGAAACGAAGTGGATAAAGTATGCAAACATGTCAGCTTTTATTTCTGTTGGTTTTTTAGCTAGTGTTGATAGTTTTTATAGTTTTTCAACTCGGAAAGAAAAACATTTTAATCATAGCGCAAGATATGCTGAATTACAAACAGAAATAGATGGTGAAATGTTTAAAGAAAAAAAATTTAGAATTCAAAGTGATGTGTTTCTTACCAAAATACGTATGAGTTATGATATATTGAATACCATTGCACCAGTTGTGCCGGAGTACATTTTAAGACAATATGAGATTAAACAAAAATTAAAAAATAAAAAAAATAAAATAAATGAAGTTTAAAAACATATTATTTCTCTATTTTTATAATTGGTATATTGTAGTTTAATTTAGAAATAATATCATCATTTTTATAATCCGCATGATAATAAATACATTTAACACCTGAACTTGCTAGTGCTTTATAACAGTTTAGACATGGATAATGTGTAATATATGCATCGCTATTATCTATTGAAATTCCTCTTTTTGAAGCATCGCAAATAGCATTTATCTCAGCATGTATAGTTCCTTGTTCATGATTATTTCTAATAATTGATACATGTTTTTTGCCACTTAAAAATCCGTTATAACCGATTGTCAATATTCTGTTATTTTTAACAATTACACATCCAACTTTTAATCTTTCACATGGAGATCGAATTGATGATAAATCGGCAATTTTCATAAAATAATTTTCCCAACATATTCTCTCACTACTCATAATTATTATAAATAATTCATAATCTTAACTATATTTTCTTCTTTAGAAAAACAAAAAAAACACTTTACGTTATTCTATGAATAGTTATAAAAAAAACCCTCTGCAGCTTTATTATTCATGACTTGAGACCATGCACATTATGTAAATATAATGTGGTTGCATTACTTTTCTGTTTTTTTTTAGTTTTTGTGTTTTTTTTGTTTTTT
>Ga0181420_1000367_pt1 | contig 18278 bp, 18 predicted proteins | sample 43SPOviralmetaG_FD_130145 | JGI IMG/M metagenome (GOLD analysis project Ga0181420, IMG submission 130145) | Marine viral communities from the oligotrophic San Pedro Time Series (SPOT) site, San Pedro Channel, CA, USA - 43 SPOT_SRF_2013-05-22 | ecosystem: Environmental > Aquatic > Marine > Strait... | reverse complement strand
TATATATGTTATACATATAAAAAAGGAAATAACTATTTATGATTACGTTTAAAATCAGCTGATAGATTTTTTATTTTATTTGCAGCTGAACGACATCTACCTTTAGCAGCAGCAGTTGTTTTATCAATATCTGCTTCGATTAGTAAAATTTGTTCTTTTATTCCTTCAATTAATTCTTTAGTTTCCATAATTTTTATTTTATTAATTTTGGTATAAATATTATAAATTATATTTCAGTTTATACTGTTCTATGAATTTATTTCCAACACCACAATCAACTACAACTGCTTTTTCAGGAACACCTACTAATTTTGGTGCTGTTAAAACATAATCAATATTTTCATTTCTGAATATTTTCATTTTAGTTTTAGCATTTGAACGGTTTGATGATTTAAATATTAACACAACAGGTGCTTTTTTATTGTAATTTCTACCTTTTTCGATTTTAGGCTTTTTAGCTTTTTCACCTTTTGGGAAATGGTGAACTACTTTATAAGCACCACTTGGTGATTTTTTATCATCAAAATTCCAAACTGATCTATAACCTTCATCTCTATATTCTGGGTTATCAAACTCATATATGGTTTGCTCATACTTTGTAATTCTAATGTCTTCGGTTTGTTTAGGTCTTCCTCTCATAACTTTTATTTTTTATTTCTTTAATACCCTAAAGATACGAACAATATTTCAGGTAGCCAAATAGTAATGTAGATGTTTTTCTTTTTTGAGAATTTGGATATTAAATGTGTAATTTGTATCTTCCGGTATTATTTATAACCAATGACAGATATAAACATAGATAATTTTTTTGACTTACTATCAGATGATAGTGATGTTGGATCTGGTGATGTTTACATTGACTTCAAGAATACTCCAGTTTACTGGATTGGTATGTACAAGAAATTGATTCTTAATCATATTAATTTCAATAAAAAGGTAGTTGAATTTTTTAAAGAAGCCAATGAAGAATTAGACAGTGATGATATTAAAGAAGCAGGTGAATTTGTTGTTTATAATAGAGCATGGAGTTACATTCAGAAAATTGATATTAATAAAAAAGATCACATAGATGCTATTGAAAAGTATTGTGATGAATACCTAGATATCTCACTTAAATTAGGTATTTTATTCTTTGAACAATCAGAAGAATACGAAAGATGTGCACTTCTTAAGCACATTTTAGACAAATCTCAGGAGTCTTAAAAAAAAACTTGGCTACCCAAATTTTTCTATATACCTTTAATATATGGGGGGTTTGAAGAACTAGGAGTGTTAGGAAACATGATGATGAGTTAGGTTGATGATATGGGGTATGGGAATGATGATGATAACATGGTGATGAATATAACCATATAACCCACATATCAACGTTATAAACGGTTAAAACATTAAATACATTAAATAATATAACATGAGAAATAAAGAATTAATAAACAAAAGATTCGAGCAAATCGATTCAAAGTTAAAGACACTTAAATATATGTTAGGTCGTCAAACAAGTAAAAGAGAATTTATTGGTGAGATTGACAATATAGAAGGTATTGTAAATGATTTGAGATCATTAATTGAAAGAGATTCATCTCCACTAAGAAACGGATAATTAAATTAATCTATAAAAATAATAAGTTATGAATTTGACAGCAGAACAACTCCAAGAAAATTGGAACATTTTTACTGGAAATATTGAAAAATATATTTCATCACCTCGTAAAGAGAAATTATTAGAATTTTATGATAAGTATCAAGAACGTATTATATTAATGCCTGCTGCTCATAAAAAAGAATACCATAATGCTTTCCCTGGAGGTTATGTTGAACATGTAAATCGTGTTGTTCGTTGTTCTCTGAAACAAGCTGAATTATGGAGTGAAGAAGGTGCTGACATGGATACTTTTACCACTGAAGAATTAGTATTTTCAGCTATAAACCATGACTTAGGTAAAATGGGTGATTCAGAACACGAATCATATATCCCACAAACCGATAAATGGAGAAGAGATAAATTAGGTGAAGAATATATGCATAATAAAGCTATAGCATTTGCCTCAGTCCCAGATAGAGGATTATTTTTACTTCAAGAACATGATGTTAAGTATACATTTAATGAGATGGTTGCAATTCAAACTCATGATGGTTTATATGATTTAGCAAATGAAAAATACCTAAAATCATATATGCCAGAAACAAAACCAAGAACATCATTACCTTTTATATTACATCAGGCAGATATGATGGCAGCTAGAATTGAATTTGAAAGAGAGTGGTTGCCTAAGTTAAAAGGAAATTTGGATACCCCAAAGAACAATTTTACCTTGGATAGTAATAAAAAACCAAAATCAAATACTTCATCAAAGAACAAAGCACTTAGTTCAATTAAAAGTGAAGGTTTGAAAAATTTGTTTGACAATTTATGATTACTACATTTATAATATCAATTTTAACGATTTCAACTATAGTTTTAGGTTTTACAACTTTTAACTTATTGAGAAAAAATGAGCAAGCCGAAGACATTGTAGTTGGTTATCTTATTTATTTAGATAAAATTTCTAAAGTTATTGAAGTTTCAGATGAAACATTAAAAAAGATAGATTATAAAGGTTCTTTTGAAAGTGATGATGAAGTAGGTTTTTTCTTCCAACAAATTAAACAAATTCAAGAAATCTTGAATGACTTTGATTTGAAAAAACAATAAACACTTTAAATACCTTTATGGATTCAATAATACGCAAATATAAGAGTCAACCTCAAAAACGTAGATATTTTACAAAAGCAACAGAAGCTGCAATTGTTCAATATAATAAGTCTACGGATGAAGAAGAACGTAGTGATTTATATGCTGAATTCATTCATTGGCCTTTCTACAAACTTACAGAAAACATTATTCATACCTTTAAATTTTACCATACTGATGGTGTAGATAATTTAGAGGATTTACAACATGAATTGATGGTATTCTTATTATCTAAAATACACCTATTCAACCCAGAAAATGGAGCCAAAGCATATTCATATTTTGGTACTATAGTAAAACGTTGGTTAATCACATACAATCAAAAGAACTATAAAAGAAAAATAAATAATATTCCAATTACCAATTTATCAAATTATTCTAATTTAAACACTTCAGATCCTGATTTTATTATATCTAAAAGAATGGATAAAGAAGTTAGTAGTATAGTTGAAACAGAAGAATATACTGAAGAAGATGATTTGGGTATGAAAGGATATAAATCACAAGATAAATTATCTTGGTTTATGGATCAGTACGTTGCATATTGTACTGAACATATCTTTGAATTGTTCCCTAAAAAATATGATGCCCAAATAGCAGATGCAATTTTAGAACTATTTAGAAAAAGAGATGCCATTGATGTGTTTAATAAAAAAGCACTTTATATCTACATTAGAGAGCAAATAGATGTAAAAACTCCAAAAATAACCAAAATAGCCAATGTGTTATATGGTATATTTAAAGAAAAATACCTATTTTATTTAGATCAAGGTAGATTTCCATCCTAAAAATTTTATTTCCTTATATTTATAACAAAAACTATGGGACAATTAGATTCAGTAGTGTTTGGAAGTAAAAAATTCTCAGATATCCTTGAGGAAATTTACAACAATCAAAAGAAAAAAGAAACTCAAGTAACAGCCCTAATTTCAGAGCTAAAACCATTAATCAATGAGATTGGTGATGCCACACTTATAGTTCCGTTAATAAAAGAATACATGGAAATAGGTGTAAAGAATGATGAGCAGCTAATTAAAATGGCTACCATTGTTCAACGTGCATTAAACTCAGGACAGAAAGAAGATGGTGGGTTTGGTATTTCAGATGATGAAAAAGAACAACTCCTAGAGGCAATGGAAGAATTGCAAATAAAAACTAATAACGATTAATAATGGTTAGAAATAGTCTTGCTTCATTACAATCAACACCTAATATACAATCCTCAAAGTCGGGGATTTTTGGTGCTAGAGTTAGATATACTATCTTAGATGATAAGACTGAACCTACTATATTTAAGGAATTTGGAGAATGGTCCTCAATTGGGTCTTTATTTTTTACTAAATTAAATAACCCAAACCCAGATGTTAATTTTTCTACAGACACATTTGCTAAACCATTATTTCCTAATAACAAAATATTCCCATTAGAAAATGAAATAGTTTATATTTTACCTCTTCCAAATAATAATATTCAAGGAGATGTAAATGATGTTTCATATTACTATTTTCAACCCGTAAACATATGGAATAGTGTTCATCATAACGCTATACCAGATCCTATAAATGGTGAATCTATACCTCCATCCCAACAACAAGATTACGAGCAAACTGAAGCAGGTGCTGCTAGAAGAGTAACTGATGGTGGGACCGAAATTAATTTAGGTAGTACATTTACGGAGAAATTAGACATAAAAAATCTTCAACCATTTGAGGGTGATGTTTTTTATGAAGGTAGATGGGGTCAAAGTTTAAGATTTGGTTCAACAGTTAATAACTCACCAATTTTAAATCCATGGTCTAGAACAGGTGAAAATGGTGATCCTATAACAATATTAAGAAATTCACAATATAGTGATGATAAAGATGCTTGGATACCACAAGTAGAAGATATTAATAAAGAAGGATCAGCATTGTATATGACTTCAACACAGGCTATTCCTATTGAGGTTTCAAGTAAATCTTATAAATCATATAGCCAATCTCCAATATCAACAGATAAATTTGCAGGTGAACAAATTATTTTAAATTCTGGAAGGTTATTATTTAATACTAAAAAAGATTCTATTTTAATGAGTTCTAGACATAGTATTAATTTAAATGCTGTAACTGATGTTAATATTGATGCTCCTAGAACAGTAATACAATCACAAACCGTAAAATTAGGTGATAGAGACGCATTTGAATCAGTAATATTAGGTGATAAATTTTTTGAAGACTTTAAACTTTTATTAGGTCAGTTAATGTCGTTAGGGGAATCTTTACCCTCAATCACCCCAGTTAACGCTGGTGTTATTATTTCATCTACAGCAATGTCTCAAATTGCAATGAAAATGATGAATAGTATTGAAGCTTATAAATCTAAAACAACTAAAACTAAGTAATGTCGGTATTTAATAAATTAATATCAATTGCAATAATAAGTGCGGCTAAAAATGGTATCAATATTAATTTAGCAATATTGGCAGTGAAAGCTAGAGCCATTAATGAAGTTGCTTCTCTTATAGAAAAACAACTTCCATTTGAATTACCATTTTCAGTAAGAGACATATTAAATGGGGGAAGTTTACCACCAAATGTACTTTCACCTCAATATATTAACTTTGCAAAACAATTTGCCCCACCAATCCCCGAACCTGTAAAAGCTAAGGCTTTGGAAATAGTAACTAAAATTGAAGAAATTTTAAACCAAATTATTGGGATTATAAATACTATAAAAGGTACATTAGCTCTAATTACAATCCCTTTAAATACTATAGAAAGTGTAGCTTCAACAGTAAATGGTATGATAACAGCTTTTGAGCAAATAATTCTAGTTTTAAAAGCAATACCACTTCCTTTAGGTGCTCCTGTTGGTGTTGGTGTTCCTGCTAATGTTCAAACTGGATTTTCTGATGGACTAGATCAAGCGGGTCAAACTATAGATGCTCTTAAACCTCCTGTTAATGCAGTTCCTGATGCTGTTAAAAAAATCACTAAGATTTTAAATCCTATTTTAGAAATTTTAATTAAGGTTGATATTATGCTTTTCTCCGCTTTAACAATGTTAATATTCATTAAATCCTTTTTACAACCAGGTCCGGTTTCACAAGAAGATATAGATGAGATATCAGCTGAAGTAAATGGAAATATCCAAGAATCAAAAGCAGTATCACCTGGTGCTTTTATATCATCATCAGATGATGAAAATAATAAATTAGCAGATGATGCTTTATTAATTTTATTGGATCCTAATTCAACAAATCCTTATATGTATAGAGGATTTAGACTTATAATTCAACACCAATCAGAACTTGATGTTCAACTAGAAGGCACTCAAAATAAAACATCTCTACCCTCAAGAAGAATATCAGCCACTAGAATAATAAGTAAAGATAATTTTTTCAACGAAACTGGGGAAGACATAGGAGTTACATTATATTCGGGATACCCAAATGCAAATTTATCAATTCAACCTAAATCAACATTTTCATTTTCATCATCTACGCAGGTACTAGTTGAAGAAGTAAAATTTAATATAGACCAATATTTAAGAGAATTTACAGGGGAAGATGAAGAAGTTGAAGAAGAAGAAGACCCTATAGAAATTATACCAGAACCAACACCATCACAAACATTACAAGAACTTGTGGAAGAAGCACGTCAAAATCTATTAAGTAAAGGATTTACCCAAACAGAAACTAAATGGGTAATGGAAGAATCAGGGTTGCTTGTTCAAAATATTATTAGACAAATGAATGATGGATTAACAAAAGATCAATTTTTCAAACAATATCTAATAGATATGAAAGGATTTTCACAGGGTCAAGTTAATTATTTAATAAATCTAAATTCTGCCTATGGGTGGATTGTATTTATACAAACATTTAACCCTAATACAAGTGCAGATTCAATACTTTTATCAGCATCAAAAATATATAAAATTGATCCTTACACAGGATCATAAAAATTTTTAAATAAAATTAATTAACATAATATTTATAAACATGAAATCAACAGAATTAAAAACAATCATTAAAGAGGCCGTTAAAGAGGCAATCCAAGAAGAAATGAAAGATATTCTTTTGGAAGCTATCAAGGCACCTAAGGGTTCATCTGTGTCAGTTATGCAAGAATCAGTACAACCTACACAACAACCCGTTAACGTTCAACCTTCAATGAGTCCAGCTCAGAGAAAAAATATGTATGAACAAGCATTAAACAAAACAACAACATCATTAAACCCAACCCAAGCAGGATCATTCCAACCTCAAGCAGGTTATGACTCAGCTAATGGAACATTACCTGGTGGAAATATAGGAATGGATCAGATAATGGGTTTAATAGGAAAATAAATAAATAAATGGCTAGAATAATACAAAATAGATTCCCAATTGATACTGAAGATAGGAGAGCAGTTGGGTTTGGATTTCCCTTAAATGGGAATGCTGTATTTACGCCAACGTACCAAACAAGAGATCAAATTAAAGCTAATTTAGTTAATTATTTATTAACCAATAAAGGTGAAAGAGTATTTAATCCAAACTTTGGTGCAGATTTAAGAAATTTATTATTTGAAAATATTTTAGATACAACTACAGATGAATTAAGATCGAGAATACAAAATGATATTTCATCATTTTTCCCTGAAGTTACAGTTAAACAAATAACATTTGATAACATTCCAGATTCGAACACAATTAATTTTATATTAACATATGAAATAATTTTATTTGGTATTGAAGAAAGTGTAAACATATTATTACAATAATGGCCGATTTAAAAAGAGACATAAGATATAGCAATAGGGATTTTAATGATTTTAAAACCACCTTAGTTGATTATTCAAAAACATATTTCCCAGACACCTATAATGACTTTACGGAAACGTCTACAGGTATGCTATTTATGGAAATGGCAGCTTATGTTGGTGATGTTTTATCATTTTACTTAGATAACCAAATCCAGGAAACATTTATTCAAACTGCACGTCAAACAGAAAATTTATATAATTTATCTTATATGTTAGGTTATGTACCCAAAGTAACTACTGCTGCATCTGTTGATATAGATTTTTACCAACAAGTACCTGCTAAAGTGGTTGGTGGTGTTACTGTTCCTGATTATGATTATTCATTAAAAATAGCAGAAAATACTCAAGTTACTTCTAATACTAATAGTAATGTTAAATTCTTAATTGAAGACGTAGTTGATTTTTCAACTTCATCATCATTAGACCCAACAGAAGTTTCAGTTTACCAATTATCAGGGACACAACCAACATATTATTTGTTGAAAAAAACACGAAAAGCAATTTCAGCTACTGTTAACACAACAACGTTTACCTTTACCTCACCTGAAAGATTTGATTCTCGTACTTTAAATGTTTCAAATATTATAGGCATTTTAGATGTTAAAGATAGTAATGATAATACATGGTATGAAGTTCCTAATTTGGCTCAAGAAAATGTATTTGATTCAATTAGAAATACAAATGTAAATGACCCTAATTATACATCAAGTGATGATGCTCCATATTTACTACAATTAAAACAAATCCAAAGAAGATTTGTTACTAGATTTAAAAATAAATCAACATTAGAATTACAATTTGGAGCAGGTAATTTTGGAGATAATGATGAAGAAATAATACCAAATCCAGATAATGTAGGTTTAGGTTTACCATTTGAGAGAACAAAATTAACAACAGCATATTCTCCATTAAATTTTGTATTTACAAATACTTATGGTATTGCTCCATCTAACACCACTTTAACGGTTAGATATTTAACTGGTGGGGGAATTGGTGCGAATGTTGAGGCTGGTTCGTTAACAATAGTTGATGACGCTAATATCACATTTTTAAACACAGGTTTATCTAATACTGCACTAGCAGAAACTATATTTTCATCAGTTTCATCAAATAATGCCTTAGCTGCTAATGGTGGTCAAGATGGTGATTCAATTGAAGAATTAAGACAAAATGCAACTGGTAATTTCCAAAACCAATTGAGAGCAGTAACAAAAGAAGATTATATAATTAGAGCATTATCAATGCCTTCTAATTTAGGTGTTATTTCAAAAGCACACGCTATACCAGCTAAAATTGGAGAATACCAACCAGGTGAATTGCCAACAGTATTAGATTTATATATTTTATCTTATGATATTAATAAAAAATTAAGAACAGCATCATCAACATTAAAGGAAAACCTAAAAACATACCTTTCAGAATATAGAATGGTTAATGATTCAGTTAAAATTAAAGATGCTTTTGTAATTAATATTGGTGTTGAATTTGATATAATTGTTTTACCTAATTATAACAATAATGAAGTATTAACTAAATGTATATCATCTATATCAACCCATTTCAACATTGATCAATGGCAAATAAATCAACCAATTATGTTGAAAAATTTATCTATACTTTTAGATAAAGTAGAAGGTGTCCAAACAGTTAAAAAAGTTAAAATAACAAACAAAACCGGAACGGTTTTGGGTTATAGTGCATATGGGTATGATATTGAGGGTGCAACAGTAAATGATGTTGTTTACCCTTCATTAGATCCAATGATTTTTGAAGTGAAGAATATTAATGAAGATATTAAAGGAAGAGTAGTTCCTATGTAATTATAACGAGATGGCAGTATATAAAATTTTTCCTGAAAAGGACGCTACATTATATGAACAATACCCCAATATGAATACTGGTCTAGACCAGATTCTAGAGGCTTCATCCTACTACATTCTAGGAAGTAAATATAATAGTAGATATTTAATGCAGTTTTCTACTACCGAAATACAAGATACTATAAATAATATAGTTACAGGAACATGGGATGCTTACCTAAAAAATTACTCAGCAACTGCCGAAGGTTTATCAAAAAATACTAATTTATATTTCCATACAGTTTCTGGTAGTTGGAATATGGGTACAGGTAGATTTTCAAATTCACCTCAAGTAACAGATGGTTGTAGTTGGAATTTTAGAACAGAATCAGGTTCAGGAACATGGGTGAGCGAAGGTGGAGATACTTATCCAACCCCAGTTTATTCTCAATCATTTTCATATACTAACCCTATTGATGTTAATGTTAAAGTAACAGATACTATTACTTCATGGTATAATGGGTCAGTGCCAAATGATGGATTTTTAGTAAGATTAACAAGTAGTGTTGAAGATGCTAATAGTTTAAATGTTCAACCTATATTTAAGAATTTCTCAATTGATACAAATACTATATACCCTCCATATTTAGAAATAAAATGGGATGATTATACATTTTCAACAGGTTCATCAACTAATACTATATTAGATACCCCACAATCATTTATATCAGTTTATAACAATGTGGGTAAATATTATCCTGATAGTGTTTCTAGATTTAGAATATCAGCAATACCTAAATATCCAGATAGAGTATTTAAAACATCATCACTATACACTACAAATTATTATCTACCAGAATCACAATCATTATATGCTATAAAAGATAGTAAAACTAATGAATTCGTTGTTGATTTTGATTCTACTTATACTCGCATTAGTTCAGATCAAGATTCAAGTTATTTCGATATTCATATGAATGGATTAGAACCAGAAAGATACTATACTATCTTAATCAAATCAGTAATTGATGGTACAACTAAAGTATGGGATGAAGATATAATGTTTAAAGTAGTTAATGGATAATGGAAAGGGTAAATTTAAATAGACAAGTTTTTGATAAACAAAAGTTCCACGATACTGTTGATACAGAATTTTCAGAGTTGGGAGTAGAAAACCAAGATTTAAGTTTCTTTGATGTTAATTTGGCTACCCAAGAAGATTTTTTTACCTTATATAGTAAGCTTTTTTTTGAAATACCTAAGGAAGGAAATATAAATTCACATACTTACTTAATTAAAGAAAGTACGGATTTTGTGGGTGCTCAAAAACGTTCATCAGATATCCAAGCATTATTGGATGAAATAGCAGAATTAAGAAGAGAAAATTTAGAATTAAGAACAGAAGCAATAAAGAAAGTTGTTGAGGAAAATGGAGGTGTATTAGATATACCTGAAAGTGAAAATAACGCAAGTTTGAATACTAATAGTCGAACACCATCAAACCCATCACTTAATATTAGCTAGTTCATATATTTAACTCTTATATTCTCAAAATCCTCAATGGATTTCATATAAAAAGCCAACTAAATAAATATTTATAAACAAAATTAGATGGCAACAAACGTTTCAGCATCTCTATCAAGCATAAACCCTAATACATTATTCTTTGATGGTTATGAATTATCAGATCAATCCATAATCCCAAATGAAAATATAATATCATCTTTTATCCCATTTGAGGATAAAGTTGAATATTTTGTTTATGATTTAAATAAAAATCTTATTAGTGGGGTTAATAACTTTACAGATTATACATTAGCTCAAAATCCCAGCAGCAATGAAGATAACGATACATCAACCGTAGAATTATCCCCAATAAATGATTTAATTAATAGAGGAATTGATTCAGGAAGATTATATACAGTTTATAATTTTATTAGACACCAACTATCATCAGATTCAAATAATAAGTATTATATATCAGAAATTTCATCTGATAGAACCGAATTAAGGTTAAAATCAAATACTATAATAAATGAAGATATTATTACTTCATTTCAACAATTAAAATTAGAATTAGATTCATCTGATTTCTTTGATGAATTTTACATTACTTTTGGTGATAATCAATATAATATAGGTGTTAATATTAAATTAGATACAACTGAAGAAACATATTCAGTATTAGTAAAACTATACGATGCTTTACCTCTTAATTTTAACATAAAAGATGAAGCATATGTAGTTACAAAAGTTGCTGAATCAGTTGGATATCAAATTGAATATCCTGAAGTTGTTGAATCACCATCAGATGTAACATTTTTGCAGGGTCCTAATACAAATTTAGATTTTAAAGATTATGTAAATAATTCAACAGAATTAAAATCAAATAAAGAATTATTATCTTCCAATTCATCGGGTTCAAGTGATAATTTAGCTAATATTTTAAATAAAAAGGGAGTTGTAATCACCCCCAATTACTCATTTGATACATTTAGTGAATTTATAAATTTTTCATCTGCTAAAAAAAGAATAGAAAATTTTGTAGATAAAGTTGAAAAAATTCAAACATACGAATCAAATCTAAATACATTATCAACTATTACGGGTTCAACTTCACAATCATTTGAAGTTTCTTCTAGTGTAGCATCAGCTTATACTAATATTAAAGGTGTTATCGAGAATTTTGATGGTTATGAATATTTCTTGTATTACAATACAGGTTCATCATCATACCCAAAATCAACATCTACATTCCCATACACCTTATACCCAACAACAGCATCTGCTGTTTTAGATTGGTTGGGGAGTGATATAGAAACATCAGCATATTATGGTGGTATAGCATTATCAGCTTCATTATATGATGAAAATAACCAAAATTGGTTATATTATACAATTCCAGAATTTATTAGAGAAAATAGTGATAATAACCAATATTTAGAGTTTTCCAACATGGTTGGGCAACATTTTGATGAAATATGGCTACATACAAAAGCAGTAGCTCAAAAATCAAATACTACAAGTGATTTACAAGGTGGTGTTCCATTAGAACTTGCTGATGATGTTATTGCTTCTTTAGGTTATAAAGGATTTAGCAACAATTATAATAACCAAGATAATTTTATTGGGTTATTAGGTGAAAATGATGGTTCATATGTTCCACCAACAGGAAGTGAATTAATTACAGATTATATTGCGGTTAATAATGGTGAAGCATTATTCCAGTATGGTGATTTTATAAACCAACATATATCAAGTTCATTCCCGTATGCTATTGATAAAGTAAGTAAAGAAATATATAAACGTCTTTATCATAATATGGCTTACCTTACTAAGAAAAAGGGCACAATTTCAGGTTTAAGACAACTTATTAATATTTGGGGTATTCCAAGTACTATTCTTCGTATAAATGAATTTGGTGGGAAAAATAAAGATAATACTGATGATTATGATCTATGGTATAATAGATATAATTACGCTTTTACCCCATTCCCAAACACGGCGTTTGCTCAAGCTAAAATGCCTTGGCTTCCTTTAGAAAGTAATTATATATTAAATGCAGAAGAAGTTGTTCCTGATACTATTCAATTTAGATTTAAATCTGATGAAGTACCTACAACAGCTATAAGTAGAGCTTTAATAGCTAAGAAATCTGATGATGATGCTAATACATCAAAATTTGATTTTGGTATACAATTAACTTATGATCCACCTTCAACAGGTTCATATTCAGGGGCAGGTTCAAGTGAATATGAGAATTGGGGAACTATGAGACTTGTAATGTCTGGTTCTTCAACTGATGGTGGTGATGCTATATCAAATGATATTTATTTACCATTCTTTGATAAAGGGTGGTGGAGTGTAATGCTTCAAAGAGATGTTCATGTAGATTCATCTAATATTTCAAAACCAACAACATATACATTATATGCTGCTAATAAAATAGACAATGGTTGGGATGGTAATAATATTGGATTTGAAGGATCTGCGAGTATTGTTTCAAATGTTTCTACTTCAATTAACGAAGCTTGGAATAAATATGGTTCAAGTATTAGTGACACTTCAGTTTGGTTAGGTGGGTATGGTGCAGATGGGAGAACAATAGTTGGAAATACTACAATTCAAGAAAGAAGAACTAGATTCTCAGGAAGTTTTCAAGAATTTAGATATTATTCTCAAGAATTAAACTACCAAGCATTTAGTGATTATGTAATGAACCCGGAGTCAATCGAAGGTAATGGTTTAGCAGGTCCAAATAGTACATTTAATATTCTTAATTTTAGAGCTCCATTAGGTAGTGAATTAGAAAGTATATTTACTTCACCCAATACTAGTGGGGGTATTGAATATTTGAAATCTAACCACCCAGCAATAGTTGGTTCAATTAATGGAAATAATGATGGGAATATTTTGACTACTCAATCATTCCATAGACCATCATCAGTAGTTGATAGTTTATATTCTATATCTTACCCAAATGAAGGAGAAATACTTAATTATAGTACACCTAACACTGAGGTTTATTTCTTAGACCAGCCAGTAGTAGGAGTAAGGAATAGAGTTAGCAATAAAATACAAATTGATGATGGTCAGGATTATGGTACTACTTTATCATCACTTCGAAGTATACAACAAAGTTATCAAGTAAGTGGTAGCTATGTTGAAAATGTTAATAATTTAGAAGTTGCATTTTCACCACAAGAAGAAATTAATGATGATATTATCCAACAGTTTGGATTTGGTTTAATATCTAATTTTATAGGAAGTCCTGAATTTGCGTCATCATCAGATGATCATTACCCAGAATTAAGAGCAATTGCCGAAGATTACTTTAAAAAATATAGTAAAAGTAATATTTACGATTACCTAAGATTAATTAAATACTTTGATAATTCAATATTTAAAGCAATAAAAAATTATGTTCCTGCTCGAACTAGCGTTTCAACAGGTATTGTAATCAAACAACATTTACTTGAAAGAAATAGAAAAAAACCAGTTCAACTATCAGAAGTAACTAAAATAGCAGTTACCCCATCAGGTGGATTAAATACTCCAATTAATTTAGAAAATTTAGAATTAACATCAAGTATTGAAGTAGGTTCATTTTCAGGTAGTACCGGGTTTGTAAAAGTAGATGATAATTTAACATATATTACGGCTGATACCGGGGTTAATAAAACTGTTTTAGGTGATGTACCATTTTCAAATTTCACACAAGATGGATTTTATGATGGGGAAATAAGTGGTAGTAATTTAACGGTTATACCATCAACAGAAGATAGAGGTGAAAGGGAGGTTTTTATGAAATCACTTAATACTACACCAAATGCTTTATTAAGTAGTATAACTCAACATCCTATTGGGGCACTTGATGGTGTTTATAATTTAGATCTTCGAACTGATGTGGTACCATCCTCTTTCCCAGCATATGTATCTCTTACTGTAGTTGGTGGATATGTAGTATCAATATCTATAATATCTCAAGATGAAAGAGTAATTGATAAATTAAGTCCTGGGGATGAATTATATATCTTTGCATTAGGATTCCCGGCATCCCAAGGTCTTATAATGATTTTACAAGCTGATGATTTTACATCACAACCAATTCAAACATCATTTAACCCAATATTAAATAATGTTAGTAGTAGTAGATTAAATTCATACTCAATGAAAATTGAATATGATCAAGGTATAGAAACACCTTCTAATGTTTTACGAATTATAGATGGAAACGCTGAACGTGCTGAAACTCCTGATAGTAATTATACATCTAAAAAAATAACACTTCCAAGATATGAAGGTAGTAAAATAAGTAGTGCAGATTATAACCACTACACATCAGGTGATGTTTCATATGGTCAAACAGCTACTATAGATAAAAACCCAATATATTTTGCTCATTTTGATTATTCATGGAATAATCCCGTAATATTTGGTATGGGTGAATATTTTATAGATCAATTAATTGAAGTTCCATTTGAAGATATTCAAGGTGAAGTATATAATCCTAAAGTGTTAAAAATTGAAGGGAATAATAGTAAATTATCAGAAATAGTATCTACTTTTGAAGTAAATAGAGACTTAGCAGCTGTTTATGAAAGTGAAATATATGAGGGAGTTAATTATTCTACTTTAAAGAGAACTGATTTAGAAATATTAAACCCAGCTTCACGATACATTATTACTTCAGGTAATCAAATTTCACCTACGGAAACATCTCCAAGTTGGTCATATTCTAGATTTGATGAAACCGAACCTTTCAATATTCTTGAAAATACTAATCAGAATGGGGTCATTATGATGACAACTGGGAGTGGGTGTCTTAATTTAAGTGGATCACAACAAACATTTGTTGCTTTTAAAAACTCTGCATCTTTTGCTGATACTGGTTTAGTAAATGAAATGACTATAATAGGTCCACATCTATCAGTTATTCACACTTATAACTATTGTGTTAAAAATGAAGAAATTATTAATGATAATTCATTCCCAAACACACTTCCAGGAATAATTAGACCTGGTGTCACTCCAGGCATTGACCCAGATAATAATAACTCTTATTTTAGTTTAAACCCCGCAAAATCAGGACTTCCAAATTATGAAAATGACGAACAACCATTTTTAATAGAAAGAGGAGATGAAATTAGAGTAACATATTTATCGGGTTCAAGTGGTTATATTAATCAAGATTTTCAAGTATTAGGGGTAGATGTGAATACTTATAACCCATTTGGAAATGTTGGTTATACACCTAATAATTATACTGTGTATGGTACGTCAGTTAGTGTTGGGGGAGCTTTTTCAAGACTAGATATAGAAGATGGTGTTGGTTTTAGAATGTTTGATCAAATTAAAGTATCTCCTGATCCCTCAACATTAACTAGTAAAATTACAGAAGGAGCTATTTATTCATATACTGTTAGAAAACGACAAGATGCTGATAATATAGTTAATATTAAAACATCTCCACCTTCAGGATCTAAAGGTGCGGAAACATATTCAGGTGAAGGGTATTTAATACCAAATGATTTAACAAATACACAAAAAAGAAACGTACAAACACTAATAACTCAATTAAAAGATAAAAATGCTTTTAAAAATAATGATACTGAGTAAAGAAACTTGGATAAAAGTTAAAAATAGTGTATATTTATAATTAAAATAATAATATAACAATGGGATATTTAAATAACCAACTAGTAACAATTGATGCCATTCTTACCAAAAAAGGTAGAGAGCTTTTAGCTAAAGGGCAAGGTGGATTTAACATTACTCAATTTGCATTATCAGATGATGAAATTGATTACACAGTATATAATCCATCACACCCATCAGGTTCAGCATATTATGGGGAAGCAATTGAAAATATGCCTCTATTAGAAGCATTTCCAGATGAAACTCAAATAATGAAATACAAATTAGCTACTTTACCTCGTGGTACAGCTAAAATGCCTATAATTTCATTAGGATTAGAAAGTGTAGTGCTTAAACAAACAGCAAATACTTCAATCACACCTCAAACTCTAAACTACTTAGATAATAATAGTACCACAGAACCTTCAGGTTATGTGTTTACTATATCAGATGTTAGGTTAATGAGTTCATTTGCAGCAACAGGAATTGATTCAGCAGCTGCACAAGCTTTAAATGATACAAATACAGTAATAACCAATGGTACTAACGTTTCAAAAACGACTATCGGTACTACATTATCGTTGCGAGCTACCGGAGTAAATACATTATTTGGTTCTCAAACCGCTTTATACGCTACATTAAATGTAATTGGTAGAGATAGTGGAGCAAGATTACAAGTACCAGTTATCATTAACAAAACAACAACATAAAAAATATATAAAACATGGGATTTAAAAGATTCGATCCAGAAGATTTAGTAATAAGCAATGAGTCAATTGCAACTGCTGCTTGGAGTAGTAACACTCCAACATTAACTAGCTTTTTTACAAGTTCAGCACAAGTTATAAGTAGTACATCAGAATATTATTATGATGTTTACCAAACAACATCAACTGATGATTCAGCTGCTGTTCAATTTAGTGTAGCATATTGTGATTTAGAAGGTAGTGGTAGTAATTTCTTTAACTCATTAGTAACAGGTTCATCTCCAACAAGAACAAATTACGGTCAATACCGTACTTTAATTTTGGGTGATGAAAATGCATCATTTACATTTGGTAATCAAGTTTCTGATTACTTTTATGTTCTTAATATAGACCGATCAAGATTCAAAGAATCACTACTTCCAGGAACAATGACACTTAATATATCAGGTTCAGGTGGAAATGTTTCATTGACAGATGATAGTAGTTTAGGGAATGCTGTTACATTTACAGACGCAGGTAGAAGATATAACCTAGTTTCAGGTTCAGCTGGAGATGTTTTCACTAATACAGAATCTAATGGTTGGACAGTTAATTCAGGATCTTACGGATGGGTATTACCTGATGTAGGTTTAGTATTAGTTAGTGGTGAAGCTATAGATGGAGCAGGTGCAGATGGTGGTGTTGCTTTAGGTTCAGTTCGTTCATTCGATTCTGCCTCATTTAACCAAGGTAAATTAATTGGTGGATTACAACAATCAGGAACTGATAGTTTAGGATTTACATTAAATTCAAAAGAAACATTATCATCTGATTTTGCATTCGTAAGAGCTAGAAACTCAGAATTTAATTACTCAGAAAACCCAGCATTTATTTCAGGTTCAACAGGTGAAGTATTATTTGATTCATTTATTGACAATCCAAAAACATACATCACAACAGTAGGTTTATATAATGATAATAGTGAATTATTAGCAGTAGCTAAATTATCACGACCATTACTTAAAGATTTTACAAAAGAACTTCTCGTAAGAGTTAAGTTAGACTTTTAATGAATGAGTGCATTCAAACAACTTTCAACTAAGGATGTTACTATAACTCCATTTGACACCAATAAAG
>Ga0181420_1000364_pt1 | contig 18331 bp, 30 predicted proteins | sample 43SPOviralmetaG_FD_130145 | JGI IMG/M metagenome (GOLD analysis project Ga0181420, IMG submission 130145) | Marine viral communities from the oligotrophic San Pedro Time Series (SPOT) site, San Pedro Channel, CA, USA - 43 SPOT_SRF_2013-05-22 | ecosystem: Environmental > Aquatic > Marine > Strait... | reverse complement strand
TTCTTGTTCTGTTCTTGTGAGTTCTACATTGAATGCTTGATGGTCAAAGAATCCCCAACAGTTTTCAATTAAGTCTCCTAAACCTATAATGTAAATCTCATCAATGACAGTTCCTCTTTTTTTAAGTTCTTTGATGTTTGCTTTTGCTTTGATGATTCCATTCCTAATATAATCTACAGTCTCATCAACTCCCCACTCAGCTCTGTACTCGGATTTACCGAACTGCCAGTCGGAGCAACAAAATATGTATGCATGTTCTCCTAAGTCTTGAGATACCTTTATAGGTTTTTTTCTGCGGATTTGTGCTTTGATTTCTTTTAAGAATTTATCTTTTCTTGGTGAGCGTTTTCTGATTGTAGCTTTAAAGGCATACATGTCTATGACCTTGCCACCCTTAGCTTGTGCATTCCATGTAGAGAATTTTATTGTCTCTTCCTCTATGTAGAATTCATCTGGATTAAATCCCCATTCTTTTAATAAGGAATTGTATTTGAAATTTGATTCTTCAGCTTGAACATGAGTTACGATTCCAGAGTTGGATTCATTATCCCATTCTCTCTTTGGCATCCATCCAGCTGGAAAGTAGTTATTGCCCAGCTCTTTATTACTGGGTACTTCTTTTTTTGTCTCTATTAATTTTTTATGTTTTTTTTCAGTCATAGAACACTTGTTCGCATTCTAATAGAATTTAATTAATGATTGTAACTTTTAAAAAAAAGTAGGAAGTGGATGAGTGTTCAACAAGGCAACCAATTAATCACTTGCGTGACTCAAAGGAGTATAGCCCATCCAGAGTTCTCTTCTGACTTTATTCTCATCCATTCCCTGCAATCTATTTTTTATTATACTTTATGATTTCATTTCAGCACTACAGTGAATACATATTTCTAATATGTAATCACCACTCCAACCAGAGTCTCTAAACTCATGACCACTGTCATTGCAGTTGTAGATTACTGGTTTAGCTTCAATAGTCTGCCCAAGTAGTGTCCAATGCTTCACAAGAGCATAAGGTGTCAAGCTCATGCCCTTAAACTGCTTCTTGTATTGCTCTACCCTATTAGGAATCTCAACAGCTGTTGCTCCAGCTTCTTGCAGTTGTTTAATGCATTTATTCCATCCGCCACGCTCAACTTGAGTTTGTGGTGAATATCCAAATGCTTGTGTGAGAGCTGACCATAATACCTTTCTATCCTCTTTAGTTATCTCCAAAGAATGACTCTGGTTATATGACTCTAGTTTGTAGGTCTCCTGTGAACTGCCCCTTGTGTCATCCTTGACCTGCGGTGGCTCATAGGTGAACTCAGTGAGTGGATTACTTCTAATTACTGTATAAAGATTAGAAGTCTGCTCACCAGTTGCCTTATCGAATCTCTTCTCAGACTTAATAGCTTTGATGTCTCTCAGCTCTTTGAGAGCTCTCTTCACTGTTGAATCTGATGCACTGATTCTCTCTCCGACTGTTTTGATACTTGGAAAACAAGTTCCATCATCCTTGTCGGCATACCTACAAAGTACAGCATAGACTCTTACAGCTTGTGCCGAGACTGGTGAATATATCAACCACTCTGGCACAATACTGAAATAACCTTCTGACTTTATGTAATCAACCATTTTTAAAATGGAGCTACATTGTCATCAGTTGATTGTTTTGCTTGTGGTGCTGAACTTTCCTTCTCATCTAATAATGTTTTAATTAAAGTCGAAGCTCCAACTCCTGTAAGTCCATCATCAAGTTGAGCTTGTGCAGAATCTGCAACAGACTTAGGTACTTCTTTAATTAGTTTATTTAAGAAGTTAATCTGCTTCGTTGAAGGTTCTCCACCATAGTCTGACTTGCCTTTAGGTGGATAAGATACTTGCTTATATTCGTGAACTCCAAAGTTATCCCAAATATGTTTGGCATAAGCATCTGTCGCTGAAGTTATCATATCTACTTCAATCTTTCCTGCTACTGCTAAATCAATTGCTCCCTTAAAAGCAACTTGACTTACTATTAATTTATCTTTACTCATTCTTCTTCTCCTTCTGTAATTGGTTTCATGTTCAATCGAATAACTTTCATATACTCTTTTGTCCATATATTGTCTTTTTCTTTTACTGATAAGGATGGATACACATCAGTCTTCTCTTTGTTCGTGAGTAGTATCCATTCCTTCCAATGATGAAATTCTGGTCTAGGTGTGTCTTTCTTTTTAGGTCTAGCCATTGTTCACCAACTTTAATTGTGGTTGCTCCACTTTGTCTTGTGGTGTACTAACTAAATAATAAAAAGTCAGACCTTGCTTCTTAGAAGGAAGAGTTGTTATATCCCATCCTTCATTGTGTCTTAGGTTATGGATAGCAGAACCAAATCTAGAATAGTTTAAATCATATATAAACTCTCCATTGGATATTGGCTCTGAGTCTCTCCACCTATGTAAGACATAAGCAACTAAGTCACCTTTTGATTTCACATAACTAGGAATAACTTCTCCTCTAAAGTGTGTCACTGTTCTCATTTAGATAACCTAGTCTTTGCTCTTTTGTCTATTCTTGATTGCACAAAGCCATCTTGCTTTGCCCAGTTCTTAATTGTCAAATCAGTCCAGACTGGAACTGAACCAGCAACATACCACTGAGCTTGTGGTAATTTGTTCTGGTGTTTCCATGTTGCAATAGTTGCTCGGTCTAAACCAAGCAACTCTGCTATCTCCTTGACTGATAATAAATTAATATCAGCATTGTACATACTTATACTCCTTCCAAAGCGAATCTCGCTTTGCTTGTTAACTTGCTGTCTTCTTTTAAGACTGCATTAGCTTGTCTCTCATACTTAACTTCGAGAGTCTTACCAGTTGGCTTCTCCCAGAGTTCATAAGAGTTAATAGCATTAAGAGCTGTCCACTTGTTAGCTCCATTGTTATTAGCTTCGAGATTCCATAGCTTAGCAATCTTTGCAAACTGTCTATCTCTATTTGCCATCTTCCTTTCATAACTTGATACTTCAGCTCCTATAAAGTCTTTAGACCAAGTTGGTTCTGGCATAATGTCTTTGACTACTTTCCAGAAGTTGTCATTGTCAATCTCTTGAGTGATTAACTTGTTGACATCTTGTGAGAATGCATCAAAGTATCTGTTAGCAATTCCTAAAGCATCTCTTGCTTCAGTAATCTTTTGGTCGATAGATTTTGTGTGACTGATTCTTATACTGTTTGTATAATCTTTAGTCATGTTGTATCTAATCATATTCATGCAAGATAATCTCACTGGCATCATCATTACTTGTAGTGATGAGCTTCCATCATGTGAGTTGACTAGCAACATGTAAGGAAGAATACTATCTCCTTCAATCCTCAGTGCTTTGTCAATATTCATCATGATGTAGATTCTCTTACCACCATTCAGCTCTCCAGCAGATTCATATTTAGCTTCTCCACTGTCCACGATATTATCCATGAACTGAAAAGCATCTCTGTTTTGTACGACTCTGTATCTTGAGCCGACAACCCCAAGAGCTTCTTGAGTATCTTGTCTTACGACAGCAAACTGATTCTTTACAGTTTCATAATCACCTTGTGGTGTTAAGAAGTGTGTGTCTCTCAGTTTGATTTCCCAGTCAAGCCCTGTAGCTTGAATGGCTTCTTTAGCAGTGAGAACAGAGTCGGTACTTGTACCTAGTCTGTGCAGTGCTGTGTTTGGAGTCTCTTGCTCCATTTGATATACATTCATATTGTTCTCCTTTTTTTTTGTATGAATTTTTGTTAGTTAATACTAGCAGAAATTGATAATTACTGCTGACATGACTAACCAGAGTAGCTCACGACAATGGATGTTAGTACATAAACAAGGGCATGTTTATCATCACAAGCTACTCTGGATAGCCACGCTATCCTTTTATAAGCCGATAGATTTATCATCAGCTCTCATGAAGTATGGAATACCATCTTCATCTGCGAACTTGACTTTATTCTTCTCAGCTAATCTTGATTCAGTTACATATAAACTGACAGCTCCGATAATCAATGTGATTGACAATCCGAACATAAGAGAGATTGAAAGAACTTGGTAAAGCTCCATGCTGTCCATCCAGCTAAGTATGTTACTTAACATTGATTGGCTCATCATATTTCTCAACAGTCTTCAAGATAAGCTCATAGGATTTTCCAAAGAGCGTAAACTTGAACAGTCTCTTGTTTATATATTCTGTTACTTTAATCATTATCTTCTCCTTTTTTTTTGTTAATGACCATAGAGCTCTCAGAGAAAAGAGTAGCGGATACTACAACCGCATTATTAACTGAGAACTCTAGCTCACTACTTAAGGTCAGTCATCTTCTCGATTAAAGAATTTCTATTCTTTTGATATTCTTTCTCGAGTTCTTCTAACTTCTTTTGAATGGCTTTCTTCTTTTTCTGCTCATGGTATCTTTGCATCTCATCAAAATTTCTATCACCTTTTTTAACTGTAGTGACAGTAACTTTTTTTCTTTGCATCTTTCTATACCAGTCAATCGCCATAGAATCTAAAAGAGTATCATCATAATCTATTCCAAGTTTGTCTTGTTGAACTTTGATTAGATAAGTTATGTACTCTTCAAGAGTCTTAATATGTTTTACACCTCGTGGGCAATAAAAAGAATTTCTTCTATCTTTATGCTTAAGAACTATATCTCCATTCATAAATAATCTTGAACATACATGACATCTTTTAACATCATTAGATTTTAGATTCTTTAATTCAATGTGATAGAACTCTGGAGCATCTTCAAGATACTCCACGCCACTCGGTTCGTTCTGATTCATTCTTCTTCTTCCCATTCAGCATGGTCATCTTCTATTCTCTGAGCAAGAGCTTGTAGTACTGCAATTTCGTGCAGTTGTTGCTCTCTATCTTTCTTAGTCATTCTTCTTCTCCTTCTCCACTAGATACTGAGACATGGAATGAGCCGACTTTAATTTTCTTGTCGACATCCTTCCACTTGTCAAAACCTAGTTGGATATTTTTGTCAAAGAGGTCAGAGTATGCTTTATCAGCTTTAGCTTTTGTGTCAGCTTCAATTTCAAAAGTTACTGTGAACTCTTCTTTATATTTATAAGTTTGCAATGGTTTAGTTGCGAAAGCATCTAACCTTCTTGCTTTTTTGTCTAGCTCTTTATCGCTTAACATTTGTGTCTCCTTGTTTTTAGTATTTGGTAACCCTTGTGACTACCACAAGTGGCTCACCGAAGTAAGCCACCAAGCTAGTCAGTTCTATCCTTTTCCATCAAAGATTTCCCAGATGAATCTCATGTAACCATTACCACCATTGTATTGATAGTTGTCAAGAGTTGCACTTCGATTGTCCACTTGGAAGTCCTTATTGTAAGAAGCAACATGGTGAGCACCAACTTGAACATCTGTATGAGTAGAGATTTTGACTTGGTCAATATTCTCTTCTGGAATGTTTACTCCATCATAGAAATCAACATACATAGTTCTGTTAAGTTTGTTGCCCCATCTATCTGTAAATTGCATTACGACAGATGCATTTCTTTCAGCTACTGGCTTTACAACATGAGAACCTCTATTGGTCTCTCTCATTGTCCAGTAGAAGACTGAAATCTCGAATACATCATCTGTATGTACCCAGAGCTTGTCACCATTTCTAGTGTCTTTGATTTCCCAATTTGCTTTGATATCATATTGGTCATCTAGTCTTTGTGCTATTAGTTCTTTAATTTTATTTATATCTTTTGTTTTCATTTTGTTATCCTTTGTTTTTTGTATAGTAACCATTGTAGTCACCTATCAGCTCTCCGAGAAGAGCTGTTAGCTAATTACTTTGTTGATGGCAAGTCTCCATTGTCGATATAGTAGATTGCTCTCTCAAGTGTTTTTATTGTATGCTCAGTAGTAGAAGCATCCAGATTTCTAGACAAATCAGACAATACAATTCTTAATACATCCAGTTTGTATTCTGGTGTATCAGATTTACTTATTGAGTCAAGTGTCTTATAGTATTCTGTGTTAGTCATTTTTAGTCTCCTTGTTTTTTGTATTGATACTTGTATAAGTATCTATCTACCCACCAAGTTGATGAGTAGTTAGATAATTACTTTTTTAATCTTTTTATAATTAAGCTAAGTTCTGCCTTAATCATTTTCTCGTTTAGAAAAAATATACTCTTGTGTAAATCTTCTAATTCTTTAATTAATTGTTTTTTATCCATTTTTAGTCTCCTTGTTTTTGTATTGATACTTCTTATAAGTATCTATCAGCTCTCCCGAAGAAGAGCTGTTAGATAATTACCTAGCAAGATATTCTCTGTAAGAGATATACCATACTGAATTTGCGTTAGCTTTGATGAATCCAAAGACATGTGCAGTGAATCCAAATAATAAAAGTTCTAACATTTTATACTCCTTGTTTTTTGTGTGGAAGTGATTCTTCCATAAGCCACTCACATGATGAGTGACCTAGCAAAAATCTTTGAGTTTTTTAAACTCTTGTTGACTCCCTTTTTATCTCCTACCGCCAGAACCTTAGTGCTGAAAATTTCAGTTCTGCTGGAGCTCAACCCTCTCGGGCTTAGTGTCTCGGCTGATGGTTTCTATTTCAGAAGCTAGTGTTATCCATCTCTTTAATAATATTATTATAGGATTGTCATTACAGATTTGCAATCCCAGATTGTAGATTAATATAATCATTTCAGATATAGGTATATTAAACCCTATGAACATTGGCTTAAATAGGTAATAAATCTAAACTAAATATCTAGATAATATTTAAAGAAATTTGTGTAAATCTGACTCGTTTTAGTGCTTGAACTTTGTATATACCTAGATGGTCAAGGTGAGTATGTTCACTAACTTTGAAACTGTAGTGTATAGATATCTCCAACTTTATAATTGTCAAAAGATATCATCACTAAATAATATTTTCCACATTGAACTTTAGATTGGTCGTAAGGATTTGTGTAAGTCTTTGGAGAGTCATACTTTAAGTAACCTGCTTTAAGCATACATTTAAAACAACTAACACCTTCGTTAGATACAAGGTCATGAGCATATTGTTTACCTGTAGCTCTGAATTCAGTTCCACAAATTCCCCATGCAAGAAATGGATGTGCTGTATCTTCAAGACAATCGAAGTTTAGGATATGTGTCCTACCACTATCAAGATAAGCTCTTGAATATGACTTCAGTGTCTTATATGTTCTTGGTAATTTTGTTTTCATCTTTTTCTCCCTTATTACCTTCTGTCTGAACTTTGCTCGAATTTCCGGTGAACAACGTTTTTCTTTCTTATATTTACTTTATGTCTGAACTTTTTAGAAATTTCCAGTATAAAATAATTATTTTAATTATCTTGTGAAATAATTCACAACGCCTAAGTCGCGCCTAAGTCACATCTGAGTGGTAATAGCAGAAAGAGTTCCGACTACAACAACCCATCCAGCAAGCTCTTGTCTGGATATCTTTGTATTAACTTTCTCATGGAGAGAATCTATTCGTGAATTTATTTTTTCTTGTCCATCCAAAAGAAGTTGTAACATCTCCTTGTTAGTAAAATTATGTTCTGTCATTGCAATCTTCAGCTCCATATTTACAGTTACATATTTGAACGAATGAGCCATCTTCTTGATATGTAACCATGCACATTATTTTCTAAATCCTATAGTGAGTAACCAGACTGCCAGTGTAATTATTGTTGCAACTAAAGTTATATCTCTAGCCGAGCCACTCAAAGTCAGAACAGCAATAACCATTCCTACTAGAGTCCAGCTGAGATTCAATGTCTCCTTTACAGCTGTAACAATCCAATTCCATATCTTCTTAATCATAATGTCCTTTTAAAAAATGCAAGTGATGCTATCCGAAGTATAACAGTCGGAAGTACCACTTCTTGTGCTTTCTGTTTTGAATCTTCAGTCATGTCCGAACCAATATCACTTAATTTAATATTTGTTAAATCGATTTCTACTATAGCACTTATTGGATTGGCTATAAACTCTTCGACTTGGATTTCTACTATTGCATCTGCCAGAGTATATTCTTGGTCAGAATCTGTCTTAGCAAACTCTACAGCTCTCTCTACAAACTCATCTACAGCTTGTTCTACACTTGCATCTTCAGACTCTGCAATAATCTGAACATCTTCTTTAGCAGTTTCTTCTTCAAATCCTAGAACTTGTCCTACTACTTGTACTTGCTCCTCTGTCAGCTCTTCCTCGTTAGCTATCTGTATTACTTCTTCAACAACTTGTGCAACAACTTCTATAATCTCTTCAGATACTTCAGCAATGTTCTCTAAGCCCACATCATTTACTTCTTCTAGAATCTCTACGACTTCTTCTGTCTCAAGCTCTTCTACAAATTCTTCTATAGCTTCTTCTTTAGCTTCTTCATATTCGACCAGCTCTTCTTCTGTAAAGTCTTGTATCTCTTCTTCAGTGACTTCTGGAATATCTAGTTGGATAATCTCTTCAACTGCTTCTTCTAGTTCTTTAACTTCTTCTTGAATTTCTTCTTCAGTAAGCTCTATAACTTCTTCTACTTCTCTCTCTTCTTTAATCTCATCATCAGATATTTCTCTGTCGACAATATCTTCTTCAACATCTTTAAATATATCTTCTTCAAAAATTTCAATAATTTCTTTTTCATCTTCTATCTCCTCTTCAACAATAATAAAGTCATCTTCTAACTCAATTACTTCTATTACAAATATTTCTTCTTCAACTGCATACTCTTCTTCAAAGTCAAGCTCTTCAAGTTCAAGAATTGTTTTAATAAACTCTTCAGCATCTTCTTCAGATTCAAACTCAAAAAATTCAATATCTTCTTCATATTCAAGTTCAAGTTCAAGCTGTCTAGCTTCACGCTCCATCTCTTTCTCAAGTTCAAGCAACTCTTCTTCAGTGAGCTCCACAAACTCTTCATCTTCCAGTTCAATGTATTCAGTGACAAGTATGTCATCATCATCAATAAACTGTTCTTCTTCTTCATATATATCTTGCTCAATAATCTCGATACCATAATCTTCTAAATCTCCTCTTTCTATCTGCTCATCTGTAAGTGCTATACCATATAACTCTTCATTGATTGCTCTTTGGTTCTCACGCTCAATAGTTCCATCTTCAATTTCATTTTGAGTGTACTCTCCTTCCGAGCCATCATCTAATACAACAACTATTATTTCAGTAGCTTCTCTGTACTCACGCTCATAATCAGTTTCATATATACCTGTCTCTTGAGCATTAGCTTCTATTTGGCTCTCTATAGCTTGTTGGTATGCTATTTGCTCCTGCACAATGATGGCTTCTTCTTCTTCTCTTATGCCCTTCTCTTCATCAGTTTCTAGGATTCCATAACTAGCAAAGTTAGCTTGTCTCTGTACATCTAAAGGATTAAGAGTTGTTGTTGTTGTCTCAATGTATTTAATCTCTATATCATCCACCAGAGCCCAGTCATTGATTGTTATAACGAACTTGTCTATGAATAAATTTGCTTGGTCGTATATGTTATAAACAATTTCTTCAAACATTGTATTGTTGTTGCTATATGTTTGAGCATCTATATTGTTTGTCTGAGTTGTATCATCACTATGAGTGTATTCGACTGTACCTTGATTATTCAAAGCACCAATAGTAAAACCTACTTCATATACATCATGGTCTTCTGGGAGAGTGAACTCGTAGTCATTAGAAGTACCATTATGCTTTTGAAACTCTAATTCAATATGAGTGTTTGTCATTCCATACAAGCCACTCCATGTATTGTCTATATTGACTAGATTATTATCTTCGTTCTCTGGTACAACTATGTCAGTGGTCTGTTCATTAGATGCAACACCACCATCAAAAGTTTCTGTCTCTACTACTTGACCTTCTGGAATTGTTGTAGTCGTAGTGGTCGTAGTAGTTGTAGTTGTAGTTGTTGTAGTTGTATTTTCGTTAGCTAATGCTATGCCAGTTGGATTTATTAATAATAAAACAAATAATATTCTAGCCAGTGAATCTAATCTGTACCGCACAAACTAGCCACCATTGCAACAACCATTACCACAACAGTCCATTATTTACCTTCTTCGAAAGTATATTTTGGCTTTGCTTGTTCAAGACCATTCTGAATAACACTTAATGCAGATGACATGAATGCCACTCCAATAAGCTCTACCATATTTGCATCTATAATTCCGCTAGAGTTAGCGAGATACAAAGAGATAGCAGACTGTAGTCCAGTTCTAAATGCTTTGCTTACAATAAACTTCCAGTATTCTTTATTTTTCATTTTTCTCCTTAAAAATTATTCTTCTTCTCGAATCTTACCACCAAATTGTCTTCGGTTATAGTGAGTACACTTTTTATTTCCGCATACCCATTCACTTCGGTCTGCTATGTGTAGTAGTGGTGATTGACAACTGGGGCAGTTGATTCTTATAAAACCTTCTTAGTAACTATATCTTTTATGTTCTTTATTTCTTGCAACATTTTATCCATCTTTCTTTCTACCATTGATGTCAATATGACATCATCTGTCGCTTTATTTGATATTGTTTTTGTTTGCAAATTTATCTTTGAATATTTAATTGTAACTTTTTCTCCAGAGAGAATAGCATCTCTTACTTTTGGATAGAGTCGCATATAGGCATCACGACTTTGTGTGATTAGCCCTTTAGCATCTAAATCTAAATCTTGTTGTGCTGAGCCAACACCTAGACAGCCAGAAGTTTGTGTTGAGTCGTTAAGAGTGTGAATTAATATCCAAGTAAAGTTTGGTACATCTTGTAGCCATAACATTCCTTTATGCCAGTCAGCTCCATAGCGTTTAAGATATCTACTATGAAAACCACCTTCAGCTCTCAGCTTAATCTCATATTCGCCTTCTGGAATACAAGTTTCATGCATTACTTTTACATCTCTGTACTCATCTTCGAGAGTGTAATTTTCAAAGACTCCATCAACAAAGAGCATACCATTGGTGGCATCTTTGCCCATCTGAGTCCTTACGACATCAAGTTTCATTAGCTTGGTTTTGGATTGGCATCTTTAACAGCTTTGACTGCTTTGTACCATTCACCAGTTTTATCTAATTTATTAGCATCAATGTCATGATAGAGTTTATCTAACTGCTCATTCCATCCGCCATAAGATTCTAATCTAGCTTGTTTGTAGCCATTATCTTGTGTATCTAATTTAGATTGAGCCAAGTCCTCGATTGCTTGTGTGTATTCACTATCTGTAAATTCTCTGCGTTGATTATTTACTTGAGCGAACATTGGTTTAGCAGATTCAATCTCTGAAGTTGCTTCCGTTCTAAATTGTGCGATTGTTTTTATAGCCATAATTATCCTTTCTATCTTATCATACTTTATTTAAAATTTATTTGCGTAGTCCATATAAAACTAGCTCTGCACCATTGTTAAAAGTTGCACCACCTGTAAAAAAGAAACTTAATCCGTCTGAGGCACTAGCTACTGTATGAGTAAATGCACCATTACCACCAAAAGTTGAAGGCGTACTGGCACTACAAACTGTTTCAAAAGTAGCAAAAGAATATTCCCCTGTATTAGCAAAATTAAATAAGTAAAAATTTCCAAAAAATCCACTATCTGTGCTTTCTATTTCTGCTTGTGTAACGCTTGTTGCATTTAATGCTTCGTTATTTTGAAAACTTGAGTGAGTTGGCATATCTAATCTTGAATTATCATATTCACTATCTGTTTGTATAGTTCCACTTTTTGTAATTCTCCAAGCTATTGTATTATCTGAACTTGGTATTAATCCAACTGCTGTAACTAAATAGACATTAAAAGTTGTATCAATACCTGTAATTGTAAGTGTTGTTGGATTACCACTTGCAGTTGAAGTACCTATTTTTGTTAAACTACCTGACATTTTTTTATCCTAACCCAAAAACTGCTAAAGTTCCAATTTCCATATTTGCACCAGCAGTAATTTGTATGCCTTTAATTAAGCTTTCTTGTTTTAAACCAGTGATTTGTTTTCTGCCCTCTAAATTAGAACCATTTGCACCTTGACTTATTAAATATGTGTAAGAGGAACTATTGTCTGCATTATAAACGTAAGCTGAGGTATTCATATTAGATGATTGATTACCACTTGTTGTACCAAAATTTATTATGTTTTGATTAGTTGCGTTTGTATCAACAAAACTACTAGCAGAAGTTAGATTTAAATAAGCCCAGTCATATAAACTACTTGATATTGCATTATTGCTACTATCTAAAAATCTTAACTTAATTGTTGTCCCACTCGTTGCATTAAAATTTTGAAAAGCCAAATAATATATGTTATAACCTTGATTAAAACAATCTTCAACATTAAATGAAGTTGTTGCAGTTGATATACTTGCAGATTTTATAAACTGTAAATCAGACATTAGGTGTACCTAATTCCATAAAGAGATATTTCACCACTAGCAATATTTCCTGTTGTTGGTAAAAATACTCTTAAACCACTACATTGACTTGTATTTGAAAAATCATTACTTCCAAAAGCCATTCTTGGGGAATGTGTGTCCTGCGTTACAACCATTTGAAAAGTACCATAAGTAAATTTTGTACTGTCTGTTGCGTTATAAATATAAGCATAACCATTAGCACTTCCATTAGTTTCATTATCAACATTAGACAACCAAATAAATTGACTAAAACCTGTTGCATTACTATCAGCGAATGTACCTGCTCCATTTCCTAATTTTTGTGCAAAACCATAACCACTTGTCTGTGCTGTTCCTCCAACTTTTACTCTAATATCTAAATTCTGTGCAGTAGTTGAAGCACCTTGTATGTTACTAGCAGTTAAAAAATGAACATTATAATCTCCTAAGTTGTCAAAGTCATAAGAAGTAACAGTATCATTTGCAACAACAGTTTCAATTAATTCTAGTGTACCTAAAGTTGTCCATTTATCTGCTCTTGTTAAATCATAAATATCTTTAGGTGTGAAGATACCTTTATTATTTCCAAAACTTTGTTCTGGTGCTTCTGGTAGGTATCCGTATTCACTCATAATGTTTCCTTAAATAAAGTGAATGTACCACTTACAACATTTCCACTTTCAAAATAAAAAGTAACACCATCAACTGCTGAAGCAACACGAAAAGCACCACCACCCGTTAATGACATAAGATTGCCACCACCATCTCTGTTAACATTTTCAGTTGTCCAAAAAGTAAACTCTGAACTGTTGTTGGCAGAATAAATATATAGCATACCATTCGCAGTTTCTTGGTCTTGGTCGCCAAGCTTTTCATCTATTAATCTTGCTTGAGCTTGATTATAAGCATATCCATTTTGAAAACTAGAATAAGTTTTTAACTTTTTTCCTGCATAATTATAATTATTACCTGTATTGTCACTACCACCTTCTTGAACTCTTAAATATAAATATTTGTCGTTAACTGAACCTTGAGTATTAATGTAGGTAACCATATAAACATCATCACTATTAATGCCTGTAAGAGTTACAGAACCAACTGCACTTGTTACTGTATTTGTTGCTACTTGTACTAATCCCATTAGCTACCCAACCGAAGCCCATAAACTGAAATTACTAAAGTATCAATAGTTCCACTATCCGGTGTAAATTGAAATCCTGTAATTGAACTTAATTGTTTAAGTACTGCAATCCCTTTACCTAAAATTGTTACAGTACCATCTGAAGCACCTGCCTGTTGTCCTAATTGAAATGTATATTTACTAGATGAATAAGGATTAAAGAAATAATAAACTGCACCACCATTATTTGATGTAACTGCATCCCCTCTAATAATCTTATCCCATTTATTTTGATTAGTTGCCCTTGCCTCTCCATAAGTGTTGTAGGTTAATAGCTCGTGAACTGCATAATCATATTCACTTGCAGTAATAACACTTCCACTTGAATTAATTAATCTCATATAAACATTATTATCTGCTGAGTAATCTTGTTGTTCTAATACAACTTTATAAATATCAAAATCTGCTGAAAAAACATCAGTTACAGAAAAAGAACTTACACCACTTGTTGCACTTTGTTTGCTAATTAATCTTAGGTTACTCATATCTGTTTTACTCCATAAAGATTAAAAACTCCACTAGCAATATTGCTACCATTAGACATACAAATTCTTATTCCATCTACACTTGCAGTTTGGTCATAAACCCCAGCACCATAATTCTGTTTATAAAAACCATTAACATTTATTGTTGTTGTTTGTAGCGTGACAAAACTCTTTGTTGAACTGTTATGTAAATTATAAAAATAAGCGTAGCCGTTACCTTTTTCATTAGTTGCGTTTCCTTGATTAAGAGTAAAGAATATTTGATTAATATTGCTATCTCTACTTTCATCACTACCACCATCAGCAGATAAAGTAAATATTGCTCTTTGATAATCGTTATCAGTATCAAAAGTCCCACCAACAGACATTCTTATTGCAAACTGTTGGTCATCAGTAGCATTTTTAATATTGTGTGCTTGTAAAAAATGCACATCATATTTTGCACCTTTAATATTTGTAAAATCAACTTGTGCCGTATTACTAGAAATAGTTTGGCTTTCAATAAGTTCTAATGAGCCACCCCAATGTCCATCTTTTTCTAATTGAAGTATTTCACTAGGTGTGTATAAACCTGTGTTTTGTTTTACATTATTTGGTTGTGTACCTAGATAAGGCATAAATTACCTTTCTAAGTTTGTCGTAAGAATGAAACGTTATATTCTGCACTTGATGTAGCTGATGCTAAACCTTGCAACTTATCACCAGTCTCAAGCACTATCTTAGTTTGAATCTCTATTGTTGTACCGAATGGTAAACTCACATCATTTAAGATGTGTCTTAAAGTTCCACCAGATTTTGTAACACTTAAATCTACAGTCACATCCGCACTGCTAGAACTGACATTAGATACTAAAATACCTATGACTGTCTCAGTCGTACTCGAAGGAACTGCATCTATTATATCAGCTGTGCTTCCAGTAAGAAGCCCCGATACAGAATGAAGCGTATCTGCCATAGTAAATAAATCCTTTCTTTAGCTTAAAGCTAATACTAGTCCTAAACTTACACCACTTGGAGCAAGTGCAACAATATCCGCTACTGTTGTCTTCTTAACAGCGTTGCTGTCATCAGCATCACCTATTAAAACTAAATCAGCAGAAGCTACTGTAGCAGAAGTTGCTGAGTTGGGAGCTATTGCCAAAGTGCTTGAGAACGCTCCAGAAGAAGCTGTAGCTCCACCAGAGAGCCCAGAAGTACCAGCTGTGGTGATTGTTACACCTGTAATATCTCCATCTCCAATGAAGGAAACCCAATTGCTTCCATCATAAAATTGTAAAGTGTCTGAGTCTTTTAAGAAGCAGAACATACCTTCTGCATCTGATGTACCTAAAGCGGTATCTCTAGCAGTTGCATTCGCATAAACTTGTACCACTTGGTCTTGTATAAATGTTTGAAATTCTGATGCACTTATTAAGTCACCAGTACTAAAACTTTTCCAACCAGCTCCAGCCATAATTAATTCTCCTTAATTTTCTTTATCATGATACCACTAACTATAGGCAAATCGAGTACCTTCTCCAAGTTTAGCTTGACCTAATACCCAAGCGGATGTACCAGCTGGGCTTAATGTCATTGTCCAATTCCATGTTTGTCCAGAAGCATTTACTGAATGACTTATTGATTCAATAAATAGTTCATCACTAAAAGTAGTACCATTTGGATTTGTAATATTTACAGTAATCCTGTCACCCAGCTCTCTACCGAGTGCATGTTGCCATATACTTGTATTCTGTCTTGGATTAACTACAAGCGAATCAATTCTTATAATTGGAATTGATGTCTCAGATAATTTCTGCTGTATAACAGATAAGACATCCGAGTCATTTATATTTATTGTTGATTCAGTAGAGTTGATTGCTGTATATCTTGTTATTGAGTCTGCATCTGCTACGAATTGTGTAGAGCCACTCGACCTAGTCCAAGAATATGAGTTTATAACTTCGTTATCATCAAAAGATAATGAGACATCTTGATATGGAAGATTGCTCCCAGAGTTATCAAATGTAGCTTGAGATGTTGTTGCTAAAGCATTCGAATATTTATAAGCTCTATTTCTAAAGATTGCATTACCAGTTCTACCTATGAAGAATTGTCCATTCTCTGCTGTCTCACATGCTTTAAGTCCGCTTAATACATTAGTTGTAATAGATTGTGAGATAACTTGCTTTGTTCCTGTCTCGATTGACCTAAGTGCAGAAGGAAAACCTATAGAATTTAATATTCGTGAAATTCTTGTTGATGATAATTCTTGTGTATCTCCATAACCTAGTCTGGTTGTTTGTCCCAATTCTGAGAATCCACTTCTTCCTATTCTCCAGCCGATTGACTCGAGTGTCTGGTTATGAAATAATCTAAATGCATCAATAGCTGTAAATGTGACTATGGAGTCAGCACCTTCAGCAATAAACTTAACTGGAATAGAATCTAAGAATCCCCTAAAAATTACATAAGTAGTTCCATCATAAGATGCAGATACTTTAACCTGTTTTAGTGGTTGTATATTAGTTCTTGCATTACTTGAGTCATAATAAGGTGATGATGTGTTACTTGGATTAAATCTGTTATCTGCATTAGATACAGAGAACGATAATAATCCAGCCCTAAACTCTCCAAGCTCATTAGACCTTCCTCTTGATATATCAAAGTTTCGTATGTAAGTGCTTATGTCTGTAAAGGATTGTGAAGATGCAAATGGCTCTGAGCCAAAAGCAATTTCAACTGTTATAGCAACATCAGAATCAAAAGATGCTGACATTAGAAAATTACCCTTTGCCCATTTCTCTTAGCTCTGTTCATTGCATCAATTATTTCTAGTGCTTGTGCGTTAGCTTCTTTACCTTCTACCATAATATTTTGTGTTATAACTACTCCATTATTTCTAGCAACTGCATTCATTCCACCACCATTAGGTGCTGGAGCGATTATTTTTTCTAAATCTTTTTCTGTGTCTAAACTTCCATCTGTTTTAAAGGTATCACCACCACCGCTTGGTATTGTTGGTTGAGTCGGTATATTGCTACCGCTTTTAACTGCATTAGCCATATCAATAAGAGCTTGTAAGTCCATGCCTGTTGACTTTACTAAACTAGATAATGCATCATCAAATATACCTAAAGCATTTAAGTTACTCATTGCATCATCAAGGGCTTTCTTTGCTATTGCTATCTCTAATAAGTTTTCTGGTGTCTTTGCTGTTACTTCATTAAGTTCTTTTTGTGCTTTAATCAATCTGTCTTCTGCTTTAGTGAGATTCTCCATTGCTCTTTGTTCTTCATCAAGAGCTCTTTCTAATTCTCTTTGAGCAGACAACTGTTCTCTTGTTGCACCAGTAGATTGTTCTATGAGTTCTGTCAGTTTTGCTTTTGCTATTGCAAGTTGAAGTTCTTGGATTTCATTTTTCTCTTCAGTATCAATTAATTTTTGTATTGTCTCTTCTTGCTGTGCAATGGCTAACTTCTCTTCTAAAGTAACTTCTTTAGCTTTTTCCATTGCATCTTTTAAAGCAAATTGTGCTTCGGTGACTACATCACTTGCATTAGCTAATTTTTCTTGAGATTTAGTAACAGCTTTAGATGCTTCATCTCTATCTTCTTCTGCATCAGCAACTCTCTCTTCAATATCTTTTAGAGCTTGTTGTGCTTGTAATACAGATTTCAAAGTTGGTAGGAAATCAGCTTTAAGAGATTCTGCTCTTTCAATATCTGCTTCTGTAGCTTCCATAGATGATTCAGCTTCATCTCTATTTGCTTGAGCTTTAGCAATAGATAAGTCTGTAACTTCCATGTAACTTGTAGAACTATCTCTGAATGCTCTCTCTTGTCCTCTTTGTGCATTAATTGCCTCATCTGTTGCAGATGTAAAACTTTTTGTCTCTGTTCTAGCTTCATGTACTGCTTGAGAATATGGAGCATAAGACTTAGCTGTTGTGTCTATTAAAGAACCATAAGTTGAAATATATCCAGTACTTTCTAGAATTGCATCATCTTGGGCTTTCTGTACAGCTATAAAGTCATTAGTCTTAGTTATGATTTTTGTTATAAAACCTACTATAGCTGTGAGAGCTGGAGCTATTGTATCTCCAATTAGTATTCCAAGCTCTGAGAATGCATTATTCATTAAGTCTATCTGAGCTTTCAAAGAGCCCATTTGTTTTTCTGCTACTTCAGCAGTTGTGCCACCAGAATCACTAAGTGCAGATTCATAATCTCTAATCTGGTCAGAAGCTCCACTTAATATCTTAACTGCATCAGCTACACCACGATTCAAGCCCAACTGGTCTAATGTACTTGCTTTAAGTTCATTC
>Ga0181420_1000363_pt1 | contig 18369 bp, 13 predicted proteins | sample 43SPOviralmetaG_FD_130145 | JGI IMG/M metagenome (GOLD analysis project Ga0181420, IMG submission 130145) | Marine viral communities from the oligotrophic San Pedro Time Series (SPOT) site, San Pedro Channel, CA, USA - 43 SPOT_SRF_2013-05-22 | ecosystem: Environmental > Aquatic > Marine > Strait... | reverse complement strand
TTCTGCAAATCCTTGTACTACTTCTTCCAATGAATCAATGCGGCCAGTAAAACTATACCACCCAGCAATTGCGGTAGAAAGAAAAGTAACAATAGCAATAATATTGTTAATTGATACTCCGAATTTTTTTCCTTTAACTTCTTCAATAGCTTGTTCTATATCCTTTGCCATTTTATTTCTCCTTAGTTAGCAACAATTACAATCACAACAATCACATTTTTTCATTTTATATCTCCATATTTATTGTTAGTAATAATGTGTTTTTCAATGGATGTGTATCACTACCATTTAATACACCTACTCCTATTTTATACCTATCAATTTTTAGGTCTAATCCAACAGAAGAGTAATTCAAATCGTGAGTTACATCATTATAATATCCAGCATTTACCCATAGTTGATTTCTCCAATTATAAGAAACACCTTGACCATGTGTATGATATCCATCATAAAGATTCCATTGATTATAAATATTCCACTTGTCCTTTATTGGTACATGAAATCCAATATTTAATGCACTTGGTTGTTCTATTTCAAAACCATTCATCTTTGTCATCATACCTACATTAGATATACCTAAATCTAAGTTAATCATTCCATATAATTTATGAAAATGTAAACCTACATCAAATAAACCACCTTCGGTTTTTTCAAGATATAAATCATGATAAACAACTTTACCTCTGAAACCTATTGATATACTATCTACTTTCTCACCTTTGTGTAATAAATTAGTTCCCCAACCTATTCCTAATACTAAAGTACTTGGTGAAAAGTTTCCTTGTACAAATCCAGTTTCATCTGCAAACTTTTGTTCACCATAATTAAAGTGTAGAATTGAGTAATCAAGTTTTTTATTTCTTACTTGAATATAATTAAAACCCATATCATCTACAATATTACCCAACCAACTTACATTAGTAAAACTAATATTTGTAGTAGAATCAAGGTTTAAATTATTCATTGCAGGATTTCTAAATGCAAGTGATTGATTACCAAGTATGGTTTCACTTGTTGTAGGTGAAATTGTAAGGACACTATTTACTTGTCCAAACAAAGTACCAATCATTAATAATCCTAATACTATTTTTTTCATCATTGTTTCCTATTTCACTACCGTAAATTTATTAGCTTTTATCTTTTTATCTGTTTCTAAAACAAATACATAGACACCAGGTTCTAAAGTTTGGTGTCCTTCAAAAACACTCACTTCAGGTAACCACACACTTGGTTCATTTGTGAAATCAAATGTATGTATTCCTGCATCAACTACTTCATCTAATAGTGCACCAATGTATTGACCATTGGAATTTAGTATATAAAGTTTTACATGTTCCATTTCATCTAAGAAGAATTGGAATTTAGTATTATCAGTAAATGGATTTGGATAATTATAAGTCAAGTCATCATCTGATGGTTGTCCACCACCGAATGCCCAATACTTATTCCATACCATTACCTTACCATTTTCTCTTTCCATTCTTAAATCATCACCATTTGGATTACCTGCTGCATATTTACCAACGAATCTAATAGGAGCTTCTGTCCATTCTGATTCAGGAAAATCTGCTCTGAACATTAACTTCAGTGCATTTATTGGTTCATTAATCCAATAGTTAGCTGGTGCATTACCTGGTGAATAATCTAATCCACCAAATCGTACTCGTTGCCATCCATCAGGTTTAACTTCACCCACATTAACATATGTCATCCAAGGGCCTGGTAGACTACCAGTCTTCATATCAATGAATTCTAATTCAGTAGTATTAAATTCTACTTCAAATTCAAACCCTGCGATATTCACTTGATTCAATTCATTTGGTGTGATTAATAATGGTACTTCAACAATCTCTCCACTTTGTACTCGTACGGTTGAGTCAGCAGGAAATGTTAAAGTTAAATCATGGTCTGTCAATAACTTCTGTAAACTTCTATTGTTAGTTCCACCACCTGAGATTCTTGCCCATTCATCTGGTGGGTTACCATTACCCCAACGATAGAATGTTGTTCCATCTTTTGTTGGTGTGATTGCTGTTCCGTTGTTATCAACTTTTAAACCTGTTAGGTTTACATCACCTGTAAAGTAGAATCCAATATCAGAATCATTTGATGTTCCAATAATGTCTACTTGTTTAGAACCATTTCCACCATCTGGTTCATTAAAATAATAATCAGGATTAACATCACTACCAAATGTAGAACTACCTGCTCCAACCTTAATACTTAATATATCTAATCTGGTCTCAACATCATTCATTAATGGATTTAATCTTATGATACCACCTTGGTCTGTAGTTAGTGCTGTAGTTTCTTGTGCTAAATCACCATCAACAAATATACTGAACTCTCCTCTTTGGTTTCTTGTGAATCCATCGTAGTCTTGTTTGTAAGTATAAGTGTCATCATTGTTATTTAAGTTATCAATACTTGACCATTGTTGGTACTCTTCACCATTGTAGTGTGTGTAATCTGTATCAAACACTCCTGATGTATATGCCCATAAGAAATACGAATCATTTAATTGGTATCTATCATCACCATCAACATCACCAACTAAATATCCACTTGGTGATTCTATTTCAATACTACCTTCATTATCAAACTTATTTGATTGGAAATTAAATCCTGCAATTGCATCATTGATATTTGTAATTGCATCTCTATCTAATAGATAAGTGGTATGGTCACCAACTATATCATCTGCTTCTGGTGGCCAAAATGATACTTTGTATCTATTGTTTCGTGGTAAAGAAATATTGAAGTATCCTTTATCATCTGTGTATGTCCAATACCAATAAGTTACATCTTTAAATCCTTGATTCTGAATCTTTTGGTCTGATGTATTACCTGCATTTTGTTCATAGTATCTCATATGTTGATACCCTAATGCATTTGTTGAGTACTCGTCATAAGTTCCCATAACATCATCGTTTAAAGATTCATCTACTAAACTTGTTGGATAATTAATATCTCTTGGATTTCTCCAATTAGAAAGGTTATCTGGATTACTTTCATCTACTTCAAAGATAACTTTCATCATTGCATATTTGTTTTGTGAAAAATCTTCATCATTATCTTTTGTTCCATCTTTATCAGTATCAATCCACTCACCAATGTATCTTAAGTATCCCTCAAGTTGTACAAGTTTTGGATGTAATGTGATATCTCCACGAGCACCACCATTGTAAGTTCTTTCTCCTGAATACGAATCACCCCAATTACCATCAATATAAACTTTGTAATCTAAAAGATAATCATCTGAAACATAAGTGTAGTATCCCTCTGCTCCATCATATTGAGTAGCAACTCTAAATGCCTTTGGTGCAAAATCATCAACTACATCATTGATTAAAAATTGAAATTTTAATAATTGTTTTTGTACTCCTGAACCACCACCAAATGTTTTATCTGGTGTTCCATCACTATTAGCATCAACTCCGTGAGATACCATTGTTATTCTTAACCAATCGTATCTTGAATCAGCAATTGATTCTTCAATTAAATTACCTGTAGCTGCTAATGAATCTTGATATGATACATTACTATAATGAACTACTTCAAAAGAATAATCTGCATTTGCACTTTCATCACCTTCAGTCCAACCTGCTATATGACTACCTTTAATTACTCGTGAATTACCTTGTGTCCATGCATTAACTGAATTTTCACCTGATTCTACCCAAGTGATTAAATCATTATCAAATGCAATATCTATTCTGAATGTTGTGGCATCCGCACCATCATCGTCCAAAGTAACTTCCATCTCTAATATTTTATCTCTCCAAATATCAAAGTTATTGTTATCTTCGGCAGGTTTAGTTGCGTCTTGTGCTAAGAATGTATCTAAGTTTTGTGTAACTGAGCCTTTCCACCACATATCTGGTGTAGACCAATTACCTAATTGTTTAACTCGTATGATTGGGTCTTGTGCAAACAACATCCCAAACATAGTCATATACATAACCATTGTTTTCGCGAAACGAATCATCGTATTCTCCATTGTATCTGTGTCTATAAACATTCCCTGAACTATGGGGAAGATTGTGTGTAGCCTTAATTTAGTTCAATAATAAATATAAAGAAAGGAAAAATTATTTAGACATCAAAGCGAACTACGAATGTTGTGTCTAATTCATCACTTAGTTTAATTGGATGTGCTAACTTCCCTACTACCAGTAGGTTATTCTTGTCATCATATAGTCCAATTGTTGAAACATAAGGATAAAAATTTGAACCAGTTACAAATGACAATTGTGTGTCGGTTGGTTCATAAGTTTCATTAAAACTACCTGTACCACTTGCAGGATTATCTCCTGGTGGAAAGAATCTGTGTACATTTTTTGTACCAGTTTTTATATCAATACTTCCACTATATCCTTCTGTTATACTAACATTCATACTTGTATTGAAATTATTTGCGGGAATATGAACTTCATAAAAATGTTCATAATGTCTGTGTGTTGCTTTATATTTTACATCAAAACCTGTTCCAAACCCAACATCACCATAAGAACCTGTATTGTTAACTACTGCGATTCCATGTTCATAAAATATATTACCAACTTGTGAACCACTATTATTAGATAACACTCCTTGTCCTTGAGTAAAAGAACTTGATTTATATGCCACAAAACTTGCAGAATGTGCAAAGTCATATAAATTACCATCACCATCATCTCTGATATCAAATGTTGAACCTCTTGATGTATCACTTAATTCAAATGTACCAGGTTTTATTCTTTCACCAAATAAATCTTTTGCCACACTAAATACAGATGCACTCGTGTGTAGTTCTCTTTTTATTGTTGAAGTGTTAGTATTACCAAATACACCGACTGGATTATTTGGGTCTTTATAATACATTTTATTAATGGTGTGCCATGTAGGAAGTGCATAATAATTCGTGGTTATAGAACCTGATGTGATTGTTGTAACCATATCAGAACCAGAATCATAATTGTAAAGGGATTTTGAAACCGCTCTTACCGCAAACAAACCACTCCCACTATCGTTGTGTGTGAGAGTGAATGTTTTGTTGGTTTCAAATCTTTTGATGGAAACATTTTTTCTGTCAATGTCTCTGAACATTAGATTGTCCTAAAAGTCAAGTTTTACTTTGATAATAGCTTCTCTTGAATAAGATTTTAATAGTGGTTTACTAACCTTTGCTACTGCCAATAAGTCATTGTTATCATTGTAAAGACCAACTTGTGTAACAAAAGTTTTAGGGTCTCTAACAAAAGTTTGTTGTGTCAAGTCACCATTAGTATCTGAAAAAGTAGGATTATTACTAAAGTTAAATTTCTGATTGTTAACTCTACAGAAGAAGTTAGTAGAACTAATTTCTTCCTCTCTACGAACTTGGAAGTAAGAACCTGATGCAACTGATAAGAAGAAGTTATGTGGATTGTCTCCATATGAATCTGCTGCTCTGTTTGCTTTCAGTCCACCATTAAGTTCTAAGGTGTGTGGATGTAATAATATAATACCTAAGTCAGGATAAAATAATCCATATGCTCCACCTGTCTGTGATGATGCCGCAGTTTTAGTTACTGCAGTACCTGAACCGATAGAACCACTAACAATATTAAATACCCTACCTGCTTCGTTCACGGTTGGGTTTGTTGTAGCACCACTATCATCAATTAATCTGATTCCACCTTGGGTGTTACCACTTCCACTTAATACTAATTCCCAATTACCTGGGTCAATCTTTTCTCTTTGTCGTGCTCTTTGAAAAGTTATAAAGTAAAAATCATTACTACCTGTTGTAGTATTTGTGAATGTAAACTTTGAAGTTTGTGATGGTAAGATGACATTTGCAAATTGTCTATAAAGTGCCGTAGTCTGTCTACCACCTGCGTTTAATTTTGTTACATTACCTGCAGAACCACTTCCAAGGTAATTTGCATATCCAAGAGAAAATTGAATTTCTGCAGTGTCTGCTGTTGCACCTCCCGCAGTTGGGTTCTGATGATATACATCTATATAAGAACCTGTTGATGCACCTTGTGCGGATTGACTAAAGAATGATGTTAGTGTTCCACTTCCACCAGTAAATACACCACTTGAAACAATGGTTCTCTGATTTTTTACTACATCATTATCTTCATCAAATCTTTGAAATACTGACATTCCTCAATCTCCCTTAATTAGTTGAACTATTCACGGCTGTTTGAACTGAGATGTTAGAAACTACACCAGTTCCAAGTCCTTGAATTGTTAAATTTGTTGTTATTGCCGAGTTCAAACTCTTACCAACCAATTTTGCAGCTTTTGCATTTATAGTTATTGATTTGGTTGAGTCTAATGGAGCTGTAAAGTTTACGGTTTGTCCAGTATCTGGTTCTGTACCTGCAACTTGTACTTCAAGACTTGCTGCATCACTATTATGTAGTGTGAATCTATACCCAACTTGGTCATCCAAAGTAGAATTATCAGTTGTTGGTGTTATGATTGAAGTTGTACCTGAATTTAAAGGTACTGGTGAAGTGACACCCATGTTAATCTTAGGCATCTTCGTTGTATTTTTATTCAAAGTAATAAGTTTATACCTCATTATTTGATTCTCATCTACAAAAGACTCTAATAGAGGCATGTTTTCAATCACTGCTCCATAATATGATGAACCATTTGGATGTGTTACATCCCAAAGATTATAATCAATCTCATCATCTGCCAATGCAAACTTTGTTATGTTGAATTCGTTCTGCCCTCTTGCTAAAAGTTCACGACCTTTTTTAGTAAGAACAGCATCTACCGTTATACTTGTATTATCTAAAAATCCCATTATCTTTACTCCTGTTGAATAGATATAACTTTACTATAGATAAATAGTGTTATACCTAATTTTTCTTAAATTAATTTACTTTTAATTTTGAATCACCTGGTTCTTTTGTTATAAGTTGTGTCGGTGATGTAGTTGTTGTTTCAACTGCTTCTCCACCATCAAATGTATTTGATTCTGCAGTCAATTGTCCACTTCCAATAGTCACACTACCAACAAATGGTGATTTAGTTGAAGTAGGTGAACTTGTCTGTCCATCATCTCTTGTTACTGAACCACCAACAAATGACCTAAATAATCTTGTATCATAATAAACACTCTGATGTTCACTTGGTACAAATGAAGAACTATAATATAGTCCTCTTGATGCACTCAAACTTGATGAATAAAAGAATACTTTTTCTTGATTATGTTCTGCCAATCTTGAACCTGTTATCACTGGTTGTAATACTTCACCAAATGTTATACCTTCTCCACCAAATGTTACACTTGCAGTTGCATAGTTGTAAGAGTGTGGTGTTTTTGGGTCTATAACACCTAACTTAACTAATGTAGGTTCTCCCAATCCTCCAAGTGAACCACTATTATCATGATAGACTGCATCCAATCCACTTTCATAGTATCTCTGTTCACCACCTATATCAAAGTATGCATCCTCTTTTGAACCACTAATAAATCTTGTTACTGGTACTCCATCTTCAAACTCATCTGCATTCTCAAAATATTGATTATCAAACTCAGGTCTATCACCTATTATTTGTTTACTTCTTTCTAAAATATTTGGTTCTATTAATACACCTGTAGTTGCCTTACTTCTTGCAGGAACCCAATTCTTTAATTGTGTAAACACACTTGGGTCATAAAATGTTAAAATTCTTAAATAATCAAAAAAGTTATTTGGACTTGAATATTTCTGAAAATATTCAGTTTGTAATCTTTTAAGACCTCTATAGTTTAGTTTGTATTGGTCTCTTGGGTCACCGATATAATCATCAAAATTGAAATCTGCAATACTATATAATATATCCTCATTAACAACATCAACTGGTGAAAAGTAAATACCAACTTTCTCACTATCTATTGGTGCAAAGTCTTGTGATGATTTTTCTTTTCTTTCATCTGGTGATAAATTACCAATAATGGTACTATCTTCCACTCTAACTTTTGTTGCGTTTCTTCTCGTTGGGCCAATATTTGGAACTTTCAATTGTTCCTTATCAACTAAACTTCTAAATGTATTACTTGTGAATCCATTTACTGAACCAGTTGTATCAGTTGGTGCACTTATGTAATAGTTTTGTCTATTACTAACACTACTAACAAATGAAGTTGATGCCAAATTAACATTATTGTCAAGTGGGTATCTTATTAACAAGTCATGATATGAAGAACTATATGAATTACCATTGTATGCTCTTGGTGCTCCAACATGATTATCAAATACACTTTGTGATAATGGTTCTGACCATAAACGATACTCCATTAATGAACCACTATATCTTGAACCAAAGTTTGTGTTCTGTCCACCAAGATAAACAAATTTTGAACCACCACTACCACTAAATGCAGCGTTGATTGCACTACTACTTGCGTGTCCGATACCAGTTGTTAAACTTGAACTTGTTTGATATTTTATTTTTTCTCTTGAACCATCATATTGTTTTGTGGTTAATTCATATTTTACATTTCTTGTGATTAAATCATCAGTCATTTGTGCACCACTTGCACTTACTCGTGTTAACATCACACTCCACATCTCATCATTATAGAATGGTAAGAGTGAAGAAGTTATACCATAAACTCCTGTTGATGCACTAACACTAAATTTTAAATACCCATAATCATCTGTAGTACCATTGTCTTTTAAATGTATTGCCCAATCATTTTCTTTTTGTGCAATCACCATACTACCAGAACTTCCTACACTATTTGGTGTTCTAAATCTTAATTCTAAAGCTTGTGGATATTGACTATTTAAATCGGTTGTCCATAAACTTTTTACATATTGTGAACTATGAAAATCTAATGCATATGTAAATTTTCTTTTTACTTCATAACTTACTCGTTCTTGATTATCTGGCCCACCATATTCTCTTACTCGTAGTATTGAACTTGGTATACCATAACAATTTAAAATCCCTTTTAAACATCTGACACTACCTTTTGACTTGATAAAGAATGGAATGTTATTTAATAATCGTTTCCATATTTCTTCTGTAACTTCTTCTTGTGGTGATTCATACTTTGTAGAACCATCAGGATTTTTACCCTCAAGATATTCAGGTAGTATCAATAAGTCATTACCATTTGTAAGTTCTAATCCAAGTGATTTTGCAAACTCTGATGCAATGTCTTTACTTATACCCTCTGAAACATTAGGTGAAAGATTATTAACATCTGTAAAGTGTTTTGTATATGTCCAAATCTCATCAAATTGTTGACCTGTCATGTCCATAAATTCTATAAATGTATTGTTCATTGTATCATCTTTGACATGCATTGGTAAATTATTAGAAAGTCTATCATTATTAATAGTATCATAAGTTGATGCAGACAATATCATATTGTCAAACCAATTACTTACTTCAGAACCACTTGAATGATAAAGTGAATATGGTTTAGAACTATTTTGTTTAGGCCAACTATTTTCATGATATTGTCCCGCAGATGAACTTACATAAGATGAACTTTGAAAATACATATAATGTTCAAATGGGTCAAAAGAATTAATTACTCTTGCTCTTTTATCTTCATTTGATTGTATGTCACTTAGTGAACCTGTTAGACTTACTAATGATGAACTTGTTTCACTATATGTTTCTATATACTCAATTTTTTTCTTAAAGTTTCTTAATCTTCTCTCTGCACTTGAGTAATGTGTAAAGTTACCAAATCCAATATCGTCAACTTCTAACTCTAAATTTACTGATGTTCTATTAAACTCTGTATTAACTTGTACATCTAATAAACTACCACTTACTAATTTTCTTTCAATATCTTTATTAAGTTGGTTGTCACTTCCTAATAATGTGTTATGTGTTTCAAATCTCGTTGACCTAAAATTAATTGGATTATCAACTGAATTTAAATTAGGTAATTGTAAAAATAAACCATCTGGTTCTTCATCAATAAATGGTATTAATCTAACCACTTCAACATGAGATGGTAATCTTTTTTCTACAAAATATACTTTATCTAATTCTTCTTTTTCACCTGATAATGGTTGTTTTAATTTAAATACTCTGTTTGAATCTTGAGTTTCAAAGAAGTTTTTATTTTCATTTGTGACTAAATAATAATCATCATCACAAACCATATAGGTTTTAAATCTTTCTATATTATTTTTCTCATATAAAACATTCCATCCATACCAATCAGTATCTCTACCATTTTGACCATCATGACCAACATTATCTGCAGCCTGTTGATATGTTAAACTTACTCTTACTTTATTATAATCAAGAACCTCTGTAATTGTTGCAACATAATCAAAGTGAAATGTTTCGTCTTCAAATCTTTCAACCCAACTTTCAACAACACGAGTTTCGTACTCTATTGTTTCTTCTTCTTCAGGTACAACAGGTAATGGTGTGCGTCTAATAAATTCTTCTAATGCAGGTAACTCTGCATGTAATACCACCTCTTCTTTAATGTCTGGTACAACAACTTCGTTTTGATATATGTTGTTATTGTTTGCACCATATACACCCCATCCATCTCCACCATCTATCAATCCACCTTGTGGTAAACCATTTCCTGGTGCTAGTGGCCCTCCACCTTCACCTAAATCTGCATTACCTGTTACATCAAAGTCAATATATGCAGGTCGTGCAGCACCTTGTCTACTTGCACGATAAGGGTCAACATAACCACTTGCCTTTCTTTGTTCTGCAAGTCGTTGTGCTCTCTTTGAAACACCCATTCTAAATCTATTTCTATCTTCAAGAAATCTTTCTTGCCAATGTTTAGTCTCAGTAGTCTTCCACTTACCAAGAGTTGCAGCCACTATGTTATTTGCAAAGATTGTATGGTCTTTATCTAATACTAAGTTCCACACTTTAAAAGGTGGTTTCTGATAATATACTTTACCAAGTTCTCTTGACATAAACCAACCATCTTTTGTTCTGATTGGGTGGTGGTCGGTAACGATAAGGTTTTTATATTTAACCATCAAGTCACCAAAACCTCTTTCACTCTTGATTACTTTCTTAACTCTTGCAACACCTTTATCTGTTCTAACTTTCATACCAATCTTCATCATCTTGATTGGAACTTGTCTACCATTGCTTAATGTTACTTTTGTATTAGGATGAAAACAAACTCCATCATAATCAAACCTACCGCCATCGCCAAAATCTTCATCTTCTTCATCCATAACAGGTGGGTCTTGTGGTGGGTCTGGTTCAGGTGGGAAGTCATCATAAACTGGTGGAGGCGGAGGCGGGTCTGGAGGACTATCATCTAAACTATGAGTAATCTCAACAGGAACCTCTATCGTTTCTACCACACTTTCAAGATATTGTCTTGTGATTGTTTTTTCAAATATTCTTGGTAATCTAATTTCACCACCAACCATATTTTGTGTAAACCCTCTATCATTATCTTGTAGGTTTGCAACTAATATTCCTGGTTCATTTTCATCAAACTTAATAGAACCATTCGCACCACTACCAGCGGTAAGAAATGGTTGAAACTTTACAATAGAATTCATCTCTCTAAAGTTTTTATGATATGTTTGATTTTTAAAATTTTGTGTTTTTACTACAATTTCAGTTCTATCTCCACTAATCTTATCAAGTGAGTATTTTAAATCTCGTATAAATAATTCTCTTGGTGGATTTTCTGTAAGTGATTGTGCGGATGCGTTAGGTGGTGGAGCAGTATAATATCTTGTTTCACCATTTATATTACTTGTTGTAACTTTACCTGCATATAATTCACCATCACTATTTACCATTACTAAATGGTCTCTACCTGCTAACTTTCTTAAGAATCTATATTGAACAATATAGTCACCATCTGATAATCCATTATCTCTTAAGTGTTGACCAACATTTAAATCTAAAAAACCTTCAGTATTTACATCAGGATTAAACTTATCTCTGAGCACAAGTTCATCATTTTGGAAAACTTCTAAAACTATATAGTCTTTACTATCTCTTCCAAAACTACTATATACCCTTTTAGGTTTATAATATTCTTCTTTCTCTTGTTTATTAAATCCGTATTCTGCCATTATTCTAATACCCCATCAAATTTTGGAATTCTTGGATTATATCCTGATGGTGCTTCAGGAGTACCAAATGTATCATCTCTCTCACCAATAGGTACTTCATCAGGTTCTGGAAGATTTGGTAGTGGATTAAACGATACTTCAGGTCTTGGTTGTTTTTTCTTTCCATCTGTTGATGAATAAAAATTATTATATTTATCTATTACAAATTCAGAAAATTCTCTTTCTTTGTCTATTTCTGATAACATATTATCATCAAAATATTGTTGTTGATTGATAACACGAACATATTGATAAACTTCTTCAACTGAATTACCAAGATTGTCTGGGTCTTCATAAGATAATATTACACCATTACCATCTCTTAATGGGTTTACTGCATCCCAAGACCCACTTATTTTCATAAGTTCTCTATTGGTTTGTATTTCACGATTTAAGGCTATTCGTTCCTCATTAATAATTCTATCGTATAATTCGGAATTTGTTACTGCCTCATCTTTTGTATATGGCATTGTTATCTCTCAATGTTTCTTACAACCTTAAATGACCATGCTGGGTCATTATAGTAATTTATTAATTCATCTACGGTTCCACTACCACTAACAACTTTAAGATGTATGTCATAATGTCTTTCTGCTTGGAAACTATCCATTCTTAAATTAAAGTAATTACCAGTACCATCACAACTCACAATTGAACCTGTACCGAATGGTACTATCGTTTCTTCAGTTACAGAATCCTTAACTGAATAGAAAGTTGAACCACTTGGTAATGTTCGTACGGTAAGACCTTCTGGTGTTGTACCAAACACTCTATCGTTGTATCTTGGTCTACCAACTACTCTAAATCTTGATATTGATTTTTCTAAATATTCGTCTCGTATACCTTTAAAATAAATTACGGTATCATCTAATGCACTACCTGTAAGTTGTGCTAAACTTCCTGTTGTCCACTTTGAGTCGTCCCAAACGACTTCTAATGATGGTGGATAAATTGTATGTGTTTCTCTTGAGAAGAATGATAATGTACCAAGTCGTGAAGTTCCACCTTCATCTGAAGTAGTATCACCACTATATGAATAAGTTGTTCCATAAGAACCTGTAGATTCCCTCTTAACTATAAATCCATTGTTTGGATATATAGAACTTGAAAAAATATGATTTCTAACCAAATCAGTTACATCAAATCTAACATCTCGTTTATCATAAGTTAAACCAAAAGACCCACTTATGTTATATTGTGAATAAGAATCTTGTGAACCACTAAACCAAGAACCACCATCTGTCAAGAGTGAGCCTGTCACCCATGGAAGTTTTTGGTCTTGGTCTCTATATTGATATGATGCACCATTTGTAGTTATAGGACTATCAAACTTTTTACCAGTTCCTGATTTCCAACTTCCACTAACCATATAGATAACAAGGTTTTGTTCTGCCTCTATATCTTTTGAACCTGCATCATATAAATTTAAATAAAATTTTGCATCTGTAGGTATCTTACCATCTTGAATTGACTTAGATACATAAGAGTAGTCTGCACTTAATAATATACGAGATATATTTATTGTACCACCATCCGAACTTACTTCTTTTACAACTTCTAATATTTCATCATGACCAGCATTCAACGATGATGTTGTACCACCTGAATAAATTGTTGTGTCTCTGTTTATGTATTCAAAATAATGCATTAAAAGTCTCCTACTACTCTACCCTCAATATCTGTATTGGGTAGTTTTACCTCAAAACAACTTGGGTCTAATGATGGATAAAGAACACCATCTCGTAATGCAGATTGTATATCGTATATGTTTCCACTATATCCTTCTGCAACTACATGTTTGTTATCAATTACAATTATATCTTTATTTGGATTATTGTCTTCAGGTGGAACTAAACTTGCCACACCCTCTACTAATGAAATCTGATATGCAATATCACTTAATACAATCGGTTGACCTATTTGCCATTTTTGTATATCAAAGTATTCTTTAACTTTTTGGATTGTCTTAAATAATACATCATTTTTGTTATAATTTCTTTTTGTAATAATACTAAATTTTACACCAATGTTTATAATATATGCATTTTTAATATTGATTGCATCTGTTACCATTCTGTATTGTGAAAGGTATGTTCTTAAATTTTCTTTTACTGCTCTATTGATTGGTGTTAGTTTTCTACCTACATCATATCCAAGAACATACATGTTTAGTGCTAATGGATTGTCTGCAGTACTTACATTCTCATTCACTACAACTTCACCTGTTACACTATCTACATATGTATTTGTTTTCTTTTCTAATTGTTCATCTTGTACTACAAATGCCTTTGCAATATTACCATACTTTTGTGGTAATGAATAAACACGAGTAATGTAATCCTTTTGTGTTACTGCACGACCTTGAGAGTTATGGTTGGCTGCTGCATTGAGACGAATTTGTTGTAATGATTCTTCACCACTACCACCACTTGCAGGATTTGGATTAATAAAGGATAAACTTGATTCTGACTCTCCTACTTTTGTACTATCAAGTCCTTGAGAGTTTATAGTAAATACTACATCATTTTGATTTTTTATTGTATTTGACCTCACATTATGTTCAACTGCTCCACCATAATTATAAGTTACGGTAAGTGTTGTATTACTTGGTGCCAAACCAAATGTCTTTGTTTTTAAAAAGTTACTTGGGTCAAATGTGGCATCTATTTTAGATACACCAGTTGCCAAAGATGAACCTACATTGTCTGGATTTGGAATTATTTCCTCATCAGGATTATCACTAACACCTGAACCAAATAGTATTTCTGTTTTTAAATCTTCACCTCTAACATGTGTTGTAAATCTTCTTGATGTTTTAATAAGTTTTAATAAATAAGGTGTATCATTGAAAAATTGTGCAAGTGCTGGATTATTGTCTGTATTATTTTCTTCATCTTCAAATACGGTGTCTTGTGCTAAGAAAGGAACTTGATACCATTTGTTACCATTACTATCTGTTACAGAAATAACCTCAGTAACATTAGGTTCTGATAAAACTATTTTATCAAACTTAACAGCATTTGAAAATGTAAATGTTTCTGATTTTCTTGTTCCACTTTTTGAACCTATAATTTTTGTTAATTTAAATTTTTCTGGTATAGTACCTGATGATGGTTGAACTATTTCAACTCTCATTGGGTCTAACGAACTTGATACTTTAAAATTAATTGAATCTTGTAATGTAAATGTAGTACCATTGTTTGAACTTAAGATAGCATTCTCAGTTATTATACCTGCGTATTTTAAATCAGGTGCATAACTATCACCACTTGTTCTAGCTGGTACGGTTTGTGATACTTCTATTTTTGCACTTGCAGGTGAAGAAGTTTTAGGTGTATATCCCATTGATTGTGCAATCTCATAGATATTCTTTTTCTCTTCTGCCTGTAATATTAATGTTTCCCTAAACTGATTATCTATATAAAAATTAAGTACATCACCAACATATGCTGCCATCTCAATAAACATCATACCAGGGTCTGCCTCATTAAAATCATTATATGTGTTTGGAAAATATGATTTTGCAAACTCTATGATATTTTGTCTAATGGAAGAAAAGTCTCTACCGAGATAATTTACTTCTTTTGAAATTGTTTTTTTATTTGTCCCATAGTCTGGCATTTTAACTTCCCTTATTTATCGGTGCTTCTTGTGTAAAGTCTTCCGATGCAAACTGACCAAAATTAAATGTAATGGTCTGTAAAGATTCTTTATCAGTTTGTATTGTATATTCTAATTGAACTAATACAGCATTTTGATTTCTTTCGTCACTCCTAACGATTATATCATTAACAATAACATATGGTAACCATCTTTCTATTGCATCAGTAATTGCAACTTCAATCCTATCTTCTAAGTCTGGTGTATATTGTTCAAAAATCAATCTTGTTAAATCACTACCAAACTCTGGTTGAAATACTCGTTCACCTTTTGTGGTTAATAATAAGTTTCTAAGATTTGACTTAGTTTGTTGTAATAGATTTTTACTTTGTTCAAAAGTAGAGAACGCAGTTAAGTCTAATGGAAATGTTAAACCTACAAACTTATCAGGATTTTTATCTGTTTCTCTTACACTCATTTATTATTTTTTTCCTTTGAACTTATCGTGTTTCATCAAGTCACTATAGTCACGAGTTAATGCATTTACTAATGATTCAGGTACTTGTTCTGAAGAAACTCCTGCTTCTTTCATAGTTACTGCAGCATTTATATTTCTTTGAGTTTCTTTATCACCACCTGCCATCATAGAATCACCATAACCTAATAACTCTGAAGCTCTACTTGAATCAAATACACCACCACCCATTGTTGGATATTCATCTTCTACATCACCCTTGGATAAACCAACCGTTTCATTTAAAATTTCATTCAATGAATCATTTGATGTGTAAGTAACCTTTTCTTGTTTCTTAACAACAGGTCTTGGTTTTTGTTGTATTGTTTCTTGTACGAGAGACTTAAGAGAGTCTTGTTTGTTCTCCTTAATAAATATCTCGTTAACTTGTTTTTTTACTTCTTTACGAACTATTAATTCTATTACTTTTATTAGTTCTCGTTTTTTCATTTTCTTACTCCTTTATGTAACCGTATAAACACCACTAAATGTGGCACCACTCGCTATATTAGTAAATATCACCGAGTCTAAATGTTCTTTAAAATAATCTCCAATATTTGATAAAAATCCATCCAATGTATCATCTTCCCATGTTGATGTTGGTGGTGTTCCACCTATAGTCACAAATGTACCATTAGTCAATGCAGTCCAATATAAAACTAATCCTGCACCAACACCACTAAGTAATACTGATGTAGATTGTGCTCGTAGTCCTGCCTTCATTGGTGTTAATATTAAATCTTTTTGTCCAAGGGTCTGATTATATGCAGTTCCGCCATTTAATATAGTATTGTGATATTCATCAACAATAAACTCTGCACATTCATCGGTTGTTTCAAAAAACTGACCATTGTTCATTCTACTTCTATAATTGTTTTGTAATGTATCAAATGCCATTATTTATCAATTCTATGTTTCTCACTTAATGCATCTTTGACTGCACTTAATGCAGATGTTACCGTACTCCAATTTGGTGCCGCTTGTATTGGGCCAGGAGTTGGACCTGTTGGTGTTGGTATACCAGTAACACCACCAATTGCAGTTACTAATGCATCTAACTTATCATATAGTGTTTGACCTAATACTTGTGGTTCTTCTGCAGTCTCACTACCAACTTTAACTTCTGTTGACTGCATAACAACAAGTGGTGATTCAACATAAACATCGTTGACCGAACCTATTGATATTTTATCTCCTGAAAATATTCCAATTGAATTTCCTTCAGATTTTTTTGTAGTAAAAATTAATCTATCACTACGAATCTGAACTTGTGCTTTATCATAATCTTTTACATCTTGTATTCTTATGGATTCTATTGGTAAATCAAAATTTTGTTTTTCGTTATAAGTTAAGTGAATTGAATTTAAATCACTTTTGATATTCTCTATTGATAATTTACCATTGTTAGTAAATGATGTAAGTCCACTTGTAATCTTTACATTAGTTGAACCTACTTGTTCATTAACTTGATTACTTCCTAAACGAATAGAGTTTCCGAATCTACCTTGTATTATAGTATCACCTTCAAATATTTTTAATGGTTTTACTTGTGGTATTGGAAAATAATAGTAACCAGGATTGTATGTTCCTTGGTTTGGTGATACTTTAAATGATGTACCACTTTTTGAATTATTTGTTGATAAATCTTCTGGTGTTGATATATTTGGTTGTGCACGATTAACTACTGAATTCTTTACATGTAATGTACCAAGGTAATATCTATCACCCTCATCATCAAACCCATATAAAACTTCACCAATTACTGGTACTCTTGAAAAATCAGAATTTAATGGTTTAAAAAAAAGACACTTATCTATTTCAAGATTAGATTCTGAATATAAAAATCTACCTAATACTGAACCATAGTAATCAAAGTTTGGTTCACCTTGTTCAGTTAATGGTAAATCTTTTTCTGTCAAACAAACATTTAATACTTCAAATGGTTCTAACTCATTGTATCGTGAAAGATTTTCATTAAGTTTGTTTGCTGTTTGTAAAGTGTCTTTATTGATAATCCCACTTGCGGACTTACCAATTCCTGCACCCATTTGTCCAATAAATTTTCTATTGTAACCCATTAATCACCTTTGATTGAAGATATAATATTATCTTGATGGTCTTGTAAATCGTGAACATCTCCTTCTATGGCATCCATTAATTGTTTCTTTTCTGCATCTGTTAGTCCAAATTCAC
>Ga0181420_1000360_pt1 | contig 18431 bp, 19 predicted proteins | sample 43SPOviralmetaG_FD_130145 | JGI IMG/M metagenome (GOLD analysis project Ga0181420, IMG submission 130145) | Marine viral communities from the oligotrophic San Pedro Time Series (SPOT) site, San Pedro Channel, CA, USA - 43 SPOT_SRF_2013-05-22 | ecosystem: Environmental > Aquatic > Marine > Strait... | reverse complement strand
TTTCTTCTTTTTTGGTCTTGAAGAAACCTTTTGTAGTTTTGGTAATTGCATTTATAACCTCTTAATATTTAGAACCACTTGTTTCCAAGTCACTATTTTTTAATACTTTATCTTTAAAATCCTTATCGTACACAAATAAATGTAAACTACGATTTACTAATTTCTGTAATGAAAAATCTTCAGATATGGATTTTTCTTTAAACTTACGATATAACTCATCAATAACTTTTACTGATGTTAATTTGTCTTCACTCATAATAATCTCTTTTGTTAGTTATCTATATATACATATATATAAGTATCTTGTTAATCAAAAATAATTACTTTTTTATCAATTTTTTTTGAATACTTTAATGCAGAACCTGTACCTTTTGTAACCACTCCCTCAGTTAAAAATGCAACTACATTGTCACTATATTCTACTAAGTCTTTATTTCTTTTATGGTAATTACCAACATTATATATTTTATTATATCTAAATGCACCATGTACACAATGTTGATTATGTGGTTCGTGATATGGTGGAAACTCTGAATAATTTATATCAAACTCAAGTGCAAATTGTTTTGCATATTTATCAGAACCTTGTTTTGCTCCACCACTTACTATTTCTAATTCATCTCCAACTTTTTCTTTTAACTTGAAGACAAAATCTTTTATCTTTCTTTTGTTAGTATAACTTCTACTACCTATGATTGCTACTTTCATCATCATTTCTTTTTTTTTTCCTTGGTTTATTTTCTGGGTCTCTTGATACAAATTCCCAAGTCTTCTTAAAGTTCTTTATACCCTCAACTATACCTGTACTTGGGTCACTATATACCCAACTAAATCTTGAGTATTGAATGTAATTATCTGTATGTATGTTTCTTGGTATTACATCGTACCAAATAAAAAACACTTGTTTATCAAAAAACTCTGGTCTGATAATAGTCTTCTGTGGTTTGTTAGTTTCATTTTCTCTTTGTTTTAAGAATTGACTTAACCTACTTAAATCTATTGATTCTGTATTTCTATCATACCAAAAATAAATACTGAATTGGTTTTGAAATACTTCATTCCCTACATCAGATAGTTCATTTAATACATCTTGTTCCCATGGTTTATCAATAAAATCTGATAATTTTAACCTTAGTGTTGGTGTAATCATTATAAATCCTTACATAATCTACATTTTTTGTGTTTTTCACACTTCTGATAATCATTATCAATAATGTTACCATCTTCATCATAACATTCAGACATAAACTCGTCCAATCTTGTCATAACCCTATTAATACTTGGTTTCCCACTCGCAGGTGAAAATTGTTGTATTCTTTTCTGTGGATACATTGTATTCTCATACAATCTTCTCTTCAATATTAAATATTCAACATCTATTTTATCAATAGGAATATCTGCTTGGTCTGCAAAAAACTTCTTGTACAATAATAACTGATTAGTTTTGTTCTTATCTGCCTTCATGTATTTGTTCCAACCCATTGTGGCTGTTTTGATATCAATAATCTTTATACGACCTGTACTTTTGTTATGTATAACCACATCCATATACCCAATGAAAGTTAGTTTGTTATCCAACTCTTGATTCAAGTCTAATTCAATACCAACTAACTCAGTACTTTTCTTGGGAAAATAACTTGACTTTCTTTTCAAGAACTCATCAATAATAGTTATACCATCTTGAAAAAACTCTTTCATATCATCTAATGATACATCAAAGTCATCACCATGTTGTTCTTTAGACTTCTTGTAATTCTCTTCCATTCTGTATTGTAAAATATCATGTAGTGGAAGTGAATCTGCATACTTGATAGTTTTACTATAGTATGCAACTAAGTATGCCTGAATAGTTTCATGGATTGCGGAACCAAATAGTGTATATATGTTTCCCTTGAATGTACTAATCTTATCTACATAATCTAATTTCCAAGTGTATGGACATTTGTCCCACTTACTAAATTGACTATAACTAATTCTACTCATCTATTATTGCTCTCCCTTTCATTTCTTCCCAATCACGATTATCACGAACTTGGTCATTGACACTTTCAACTGCCTCTAATAAACCATATGTTTCAAATTGACTGATAATTGCACTTAAATCTTTTGGTAAACAATGACCACCAAATCCATGGTCACCATCAGGACCAGGTACTGCCCAATGGGACTTACCTAATCTCTCATCATAAGTTGCATACTCTACAACTTTATCATAATCAATATCTACTTGTTCACACACCTTATACATTTCATTTGCGAATGATACTTTGGTTGCCAAGAAGTTGTTAATAAAATACTTTACCATCTCTGCAGTCTTACTACCAGTCTTAACTATAGTTGCGTGTGGAAATACCCTTGAGTATATTTGTCTTAGTGTATTAGTACCATTTCTCTGACCACCTAATATAATTCTTTTTTGATTCTTGAAGTCTTCTAAAAAGTTTTCTTCTGTTAAGAACTCAGGATTAAATATTACGGTGACATTTGAATAATTTTTATTCATCGTATCAGTAGTACCTGGTGGTACGGTTGATTTAATCACCACGATAGTATCATCTTTTGAGTAACTATCTATCTCTCTAATTACCTCTTCTACAATACCTATATAACAAGTTCCATCTTTTCTCATTGGTGTAGGAACACATACAAATATAACTTCACATTCTTTAGTTAAATCATTTAGGTTTGGTAATGTAGACTTTGCCAAATCAAACTTATCATAAGTGTGTATTTTATAATGTGGGTCAAACCCTACCTTGATTGCAGTTCCAACATAACCTTGTCCAACTATTCCTATTTTCATTACTTTGCCCACTTACCTCTCGCGACTACTTGTGCCATCACTCCATAGTTTGATATATCTGAATAACTATCTACCAAACCCTCATTCTCTAAAGAACCATCATCACCTCTCATAATAAGAGTTTTGATTCTCTCTACTTTATCATTAATCCTAAACCAAATACCCATTAAGGATAGTCTCTTATCCTCATCATTTTTTAGTGCAGTACCAACTGCAATATTTTGTGGGCCATAATCGTGTTGTTTTCTTAAGAACAACTCATATTGGTCTTGTTGGATTTTCTTAAACTCTGATGTCATCTGTGGATATTTTGTTTCCATGTAGTCTATGACATCTACATTCTTTGTGTTACCTTTAGGTGTATCCTTGATAACTTTCATATTATTCTCCAATTTCTCATATGTTAATATACAAAACTTTTACTATACATGTCAAGCTTTTTATACAATTTTATCAACAATTCCATACTCTAAACAAGTTTCTGCATCAAAGTATGAATCGTTTCTTCCTGCAAGTTCCCAAAACCTTGCATCTTTCTTTGTAACTTCACCAAGTATTTCATTAATATCTTTCTGTAACTCTTTTAAGTGGTCAACACCTTTCATAACATCAGTAGTCTTACCTGCCTCAAATGCTGAACCCTCATGTACCATCACGGTTCCATGTTTGGTGATTGTTCTTTCACCTGTACCACATGATAATAGTACTGATGCAGCACTCATACAAGTTCCAACACAATGTGTGTTAACTTTTACTGATAGTCCTTTGATATAATCTACCAAACCTAACATTGCATAAACATCACCACCATACGAGGCAATATTTAGATTGATTGGTGTATTAGGATTTACCCTAATTAGATAATCACACTTCACTATTGTTGAATATAGTGAATCTATATCAAATTCAAAATTCATGTAAGTAGTGTTTGTTTTTGAATTAACACCCCACTCCATTTCCTTCATATAAAATGCTTCTTCGTTTCTATAATTCTTACTCATTATTTACTCCATATTGTTTTTAGTTGTTTATCATCTACACCATACTTCATGATGATTGTTTTTACTTGTTGTGGTGTTAGTATCTCCAAGTAATCATCTACTTCTTTTGAACTACATTCAAAGTAATCAGTTAAGTGTTCCATAACCCATGGATTTACTTTTGACTTATGTTTTGACTTTGTGTATTTAAGGAAAGTTCTACCTCTTGGTAGTACATCAATATAAAACTGATACACATTCTTAGGAGCCAACTCCCAATACTTCTGTACCTCATTTACAACTTGAATCCATTCCGACTTCATACTAAGAAATCTATGAATCATGTAATTACTCCATGTCTTTTTATCACCCTCACTTAATGTATCCCAATATGTAGGACTCTGTACATTTGTGATTTGTTTTACATGGTCAAATAAACCTTTAACTTTACTCATATTTTAAACCTTTTAAAACCTTTTGGATATTTTTTATTAAACTCTTCCATATATTTTCTTGTAACCGAATGTAACTCAGATGGTGGTGGTTCATTGAAACCAAATATGTTTGGATTATTGGTTTCTGTCCTTGTTTCTTCATATATCTTTGAACATATTCTATCCATAACTTTATTACCTACATGAGTAGACCAACAAAAGATATCAATCTCTGGATATAATTGAAAGGAATAATTGATACAAGATAGTATACAATTCAAACCCCAACCTTTAGTTCTCTGTTGTTTATAAATATAATAGTTCCTACCACAAACAACATTTTTTTTATCATTTCTGTAAATAATATACATTCCTATCGGTGTTCCATCAAAATCATAGTATTCAAAGTTTTTCATATCAGATTCATAGAAAATATCTAACTCTGGTGTATCTTCTTTTACATCTTCCATTCTACTAAATGGAATCTCCTTATGCTCTAACACATACATACTAATCTCCTATTATAGTTACGAATTGTACTTCACTACAATGGTATCTGTATTTCTCCGACATCTTTATATAATCTTTATCATTCCAAAATTCTAATGCATTTTTTTTATTTGGGAACTCCATAATCAATAACCTACCATCTATATTACCTTGTACTGATGTTGGATTATCATCATACACGAGTAATTTACCATTATGTTTTTTTAAATAACGAAATATTCTTCTTTCATATTTTCTGTATTCAGAAGAATCTTTAATTATAACATTTCCGACTAAGTAAGAACTCATTCCCTACCAATAACTATCGGAAGTTATAACCGAATTTGTATTATCACCTGCAAAATATCTATCTTCTGTTTCTAAGTCTAATGAATAAAATATAGATTCAGAAGTTACTAAATTTATAGATGATACTGATTTTGTAACAAATCCTTTTGTAACGAAAATATCATCAACCTTAATATCTCTCATTGGTTTAAATTGATATTTTGAATTATCATAAACCATGATAGAATCTTCAGGATTTATTTTCGTAGAACCATTTAACTCATAGTATCCCCAAGAATATACTTGTGGAACACTATTAACTGAACTTGTTGATTCACTCAACTCACCGATTGAACCTGTCCAATTACCCTTATCAAGAATAAATTGAGGCCAAGTTACATTGGTTGTTGATGACTTGAATGTAGTGTCTCGTTTTGGATAGTTGTTCACTACTACACTCTTAACCACATCACCTGCATCTATACTACCAATTGTTTTTACTGAACCATCTGACATTGATACTTGTGTGTTGCCTTCAAAATGTCCTGTCTGCCATATTCTTATGTTATTGGTATCATAAATATTAGTGGATTGTGAACCAATTGTAACTGAACCACTTGGTTGTCCAAATTTTCTATAGTTAATTGTGTAAGTTGGATTCTTTATTAAATATTTAACACTACCACTACCAATCAATATAATACTTCTAAAAGCTCTGTACCTATTGTTATCTATTTCAGGTTCAATATATTCCTCTACATAATTATAATTATTATAAATTTGATTTCTATCAGTTGTAAAGTCTGTAAAAGATACACCCACACCCATATCTTCAGTTGGGTCTTTGATAACAACATCAGGTATATTTGTTGGATTACTAAATGATGAAGAAATTTTATTACCAAATGCAGGAAAGAAATCTTCACCTAAACTACCTGTTATAAAATTACGAAATGTAGTCTTGTTCTCACACAATACATCAACATTATGATAATTTAAATGTCCTTGTCTTAATACATAATGTGTTGAAGATGGTGTTGGTATAATCTCATCCCATAAGGTATAATCATGTGTAAATGTACATCCTGAAGATGATAAACTTGAACTAAGTTGTTGTTTAAAAATATCTAAAGTGTCTTCAACTCTTTGTGGTTCTATATTGAAATTTAGATAGTCTTCATGATAAGTACATGTATTATGACCAGAACTTGTAATATGACTTACTAATTCACTAAAATCAAAGTATGGTTTCATCCTACCACTTAATCCTATGTTAGTGTTCATTTCTAATAGTTTTATTGAACCACTTTGTGGTATCCAATCCATGCAATATATCATACCTTCATGTTCAGTATCCCAATAGGCACTACCAGTAAACAGATTTCCTACCTGTAAACTTTTTTCTTTTAATAAATTTGCGTAAGTTTGTCTTTGTGAATTGTTCATATCTATAAATATTGATTATTTGAGAAAGTTTTCATTTTTCATCCAATTGTAACCCATATATCCCATCTTCTTATGTATACTGATTGCCTTGTTGTTCCAACCATCAACATATGCCAGGTCATATTTTATATTCTTTCTAATAAGATAGTTTGTAATATAAGTGTAGAAATGTTCTATCAGTTTACCATGTTTTCTTGAAGTTCTGTGTTTAGGTAAACATGCCCAATATCCACCATAAGAATGGTCTTTAGGTAAGTTCATATCAATATTCCACTCGTGGTCATAAAAAGTAAATTCACCCATAAACCACCAATTCCATTGTATCATTTTACCATCGTGAAACATTGCACATAAACTATGTCCATCTTGTATTCTTTTCTTTGCAGTTTCTAAATCCCATAACCAAGTTTTTCTTGTCTCTTCATTAATCCATTCCATTTTCATTCTATCCCACTCCTTGAGTCCTTGTAGAATTTCCCATGTCCACCCATCAAGTTGTTCAAGTGTATCAATGTCTTCATAAACAATATCACCAATATCTGGTGTTTGGATTTCATATTCATGTATAGGTTTTCTACCAAACCAATAAGTTTGATGACCATCAGATAACCAACCATCATTACCATCAATTACATTTTTTCTGATTTCAGTTATAAATTTACCATCATCTTTATAAGACTTGGTTGATGGAAGTCCTGAATAATTACATACTAAATCATCAATGTTATTAAATTTGATTGAATCAAAGTCAACTTTATTATTATATTTACTCAACACATCTACAAATCTTTCTAATCCCCAACCAAAACACGCAGTCATCTCTGAGTCTTGTATATTAAATTTATCAACAAACTTTCTACCATGTAGATTAAATGAACCTATGGCAACATGTCTATCCTCGTTAGGAACCCATGCCCTAATCTCAATCTTAGAACCACTATTGATTTGTACTTTTCTTTTTAACTCTGATTTATCACCAAAGAATGGGTCTGATGCAACTTCATAAAAATATTTGATACCAAGTTGGTCTAACATTTGTGATGTTAAATGCATTGCCTTGTTTAAATTGTCCTCACAATATTTTTCAGTACCCACAAACACTATCTCTGATATAGTGAAGTTAAACATTCGTTCTAAATCATTACACTCTTCTTCTATTCGTGTACATTTACTTGTCATTACATAAGATTTATCTGTAACACTTTTATCTTTTAAGAAACTATAACAATGATAACATCCTGTAGGTGAACACATTCCTTTTTCTTCACCATGGTATGAATTAATTATAGATGCCTGATGTGAAAATGATTCCATGTATCCTGTCTTGTAGGCATTATCCATGGAAAGATGAGATGGTGTCCATAGTCTTTCAGAATTAAATTCTTCTGACATCTTGTATGTTAGATTCTCTAAACCAACTAAACTCTTAACTATGTCACCACTTACTACTTGTAGTCCATCTCCAACTTTAGTATACATTACTCACTCGGTTGAATTTGACTCATCATATTTTTTGGTATCACTCCACAATTACCGCATGCAAATACTTGAATAGGTATGATTGCCTCTTTACCATTTGGACTCATCAATGCAGATATTCTTTTCAAAAAGAATGATTGTATGAAAGATGCGTTTCCACATTCCTCACATTGAATCGTATCTGCCTTTGACATATCTAATGGTTCTTGATATTGTCTTTCGTCATTCATTTTATTACTCCTAATATTTCTATAAACATTGCCATAATGTTTATCTCTTTGTCTACTACTACTGCATCACTTTGTTGATATTGACTCAATGCCAATATACATTCTGCAACATGACCTTTACCCCAATCATCTACGGTATCAAATAATAATCTGAATAAATCAGAGAAGTCTGTTACTTTTGAATCTGCAAGTACTTGTCTTATATTCTTGAAAGAATTCTTTTTATCTTGTGTCTTGAGTATCTCTAATACCTTTACTTTATAGTCATTTTGTATACTCATTCCCTCATCAATAACTAACTTACCATCCACAATTTGTCTTTGTGCACCATTGATTACTCTTCTTAAATCAGGAAACCCACTATTAACTATTGTTACAATATCATCAACCTTTGCATTAATCTTTTCTTTCTGTAAGATATCACTTAGATGTACTGCAACTTCTTTTCTATCGGGTGGTATAATCTGAAATGATTGACACCTTGATTGTATAGGGTCAATGATTCTCTCAACATAATTACAAGTTAAGATAAACCTACAATGTTTTGAGAATGTTTCCATAAGATTACGAAGTGCGGCCTGTGATGCAGGTGTAATGTAATCTGCCTCATCAAGAATCACAACTTTCATATTTGAAAACCCAATAGTAGAGGCAAAGTTCTTTACTTTGTCTCTTACCATTTCAAGTTTTCTCTCATCAGATGCATTGATATATAGATAATCACATTCAATGTTATTGACAAGTAACTTAGCGAGAGTGGTTTTACCTGTACCAGCCCTACCAAACAATAGAAGGTGTGGTAAATCTCCACTCTCAAGATATAACTTGACTTTACTTTTTAGGTGTTCGTTACCTATATAAGTGTCAAGACTCGTAGGTCGGTACTTTTCTACCCATAGGGAATTTTTAATTTCATCCATTATAACTTTCTCCAAATCCAAATTGGTTCACAAAATCTTTTATCTTTAGTTTCCTCTGCTCTTTGTATTGTAGAGTCTTGAAACCTTTCATCACTTGCCTTTGCCATTCCAGCTCCACCACTATTAGGTCGTTTGGCCATTTCCATTCCAATACAACCTTGGTACTCTGAATCACTAAGGGTACTTAAGAAATCATTCATAGGATTACAAATCTCTACCATGTTTCTCTGTCCACCTGTTCGTGCAAATACATCTGCAATATTCACTAATAAATATCCACCACTTTTAATAGATGGCCATATTTTTTCTAATGTTTTTTGTAAGAACTGAGTATTCCATGTATCAATATCTTTATATCTTACCCAACTCTGAGTATCGTCATAACTATATCTCTCAACACTAAAGTAAGGTGGTGATGTAAATACGGTATCATACGAATTCTCTTTGTACTCAAAATCCTCTGCAGGTGATTCTATTAATAAACTCTTCTTAGGAACTTCAAACATAGTTCTGTGTTTATCATAGAACCATTTTTGTTCTTCATAGATGGGATGATTTTCTTTTCGTGGGTCTATACCCATGTAAAACTCACCTGTTTCACTTGCATAGAATCCTGCAAGTCTATCACCCCAACCTGCACTAAAGTCTAAGATACTTTTACTCTCTAACTTATCATACAATACCTTTGCCACATTCGGTTTGAACTGAGAACAAATATACTTTCTCAATCCAATCATTACACGAAATGCACTCTTATCAATCTTAGGTAACTTTAGAGAGTACGCAGACCCAATTAATGTTGTCATAAACTTATGACTTTCCCATGTTCTATGTGGGCCTGGTGCAATTGTTCCATCTACACTCCAACGATTCTTTTGTTGGAAGTAATTACTTGAATCATTACCTGTATTATTTCTTTTGAAGTATTGTTGTCTACCTTCAAAAGTTAAATCATATCTGTACTCTGTACCTTCACGAGCAAACCACTCTCCTTCAACTAAAATTTCATTGTGTCTCATTCCTTTTAGTTTCTGAAGTTGTTTTAATGCATCTTTCTCAGATATATCCATGTATGGTGGTGGGTAAGACATCGCAACCTTTGCAAGACTTTCTCTTACATCTTGTTTGTCAAAGGTGTTTTTGATATACTCCCACTCAACCTCATCTATGAAAAGATAAGGTTCCATATCATAGAATTTGTCAAAGTACGATAAATACATTATGTATTAGATTGTGTTGATACTAAATAATACTCAGATTCATAATCATCTATTGAGAAGTTAATCTTTGATAACCCTGCAGATGATACTTTCATAGTTGCATTTTGACATTCTTTATTCGCACTTAATATACTTGAAAACATTTCAGCACTGAATGAAATAGGTTCAATATCTGAGTAGTTATCTACACTAACAGGTATTGTAACTCTATTGGATGCAATGTTAGAAAATCCAATTACAATATTTACTTTATCATTGTCTGCAATGATTGTAAATGTTTCAGTTTCAGGTAAGGCACCTTTACCATTAATAAATGTACCAATGAAATATGAATCTAATTTTAATTCTAATTCAAATTCACTTGGTAAATTTTTTAGTGGTGGTGGTGTTGGGATAACACTTAAGTCACTCAACATATATTTTGATGTTGTTCCATGACCTGAGTCTTTCATTTGTAGTGATACAAACTTTCCACCCATGTTATCTATTGTGAAGTCCACATCATCACCAACTACAGAAAGTAGTGATAATAATTGTGAAGTATTATAAACTCCAATCTCACTTGGGTCAAATGCATCAAACTTATCCATTTTAACACTACCAACTACAGACTTATCACCTGAGATAAATCTTGTTGAAAGTGACTTTCCATTTGATTCAATCTTAGTAGATTTTATTTCTCCACCAAGATGGTATTTGTTGATAAACCCAACTAATTTGTTTTTATCCATTTGTCATTCTCCTATTGTTAATATTCTATATATATACATATATATTAGTTTTCTCAAAATCAAAAATATTTTTCTATTTTTGTTGGTTCCCCAAACATTTCTTTTAAAAATTCTTGAAACTTATCTTCAGGATAATTAGACCTACCAAGATTCATAAACCTTGTAGTGATTACAAAATTACCCTTGACATAACCACCCTTTGGGTCAGGCCATCGGTCAACTGATGGTGCCTTAATTGAATGTGGTACAAATATTTCATTCAAATCTATTTGATAATGTGGCATCCAATAGTCACAACCCTTTTGTTTTTTAAATTGTTTTTCTAAATCATCTTTCGTTATACCAACTTCAAGTTGTTTTTTATATCTATAAATTCTACCTTCTTTACTAACTGCTAACTCTCTCTTCAGTTTTGAATTTAAATTTCCTCTTGTACTACCTTGATTCTGTGATGACATATTTACATTTGACATCATCTTTTTAAATGGGTCTCGTGCCATTAGAAAAACCTCTCTATACTTTTTGTCTTATCTACAACTGCTTCCCAAGACATTGCCTGATAGAACATACCAATCTTTTTACTCATTGCCTGTTCAAACATTTTCTCATGGTCTATGTGTGTCTTGATTAATTCTAATATTTGTGGTGGGTCTTCATAACCTTTATAACCTATTGTATCAAATCCAAACTCATTGTTCTTTAAGTACACCCACTTAATTTTACTACCATTGGTAATTCTTTCATACTTTCTACCCTCATACCAATAGTCCAATAATGAATTGTAATTGATTGCAGATTTTACATGTACAGGACATCCCTTTTTATATGTACTGAATGGTGAGTCTTCTTCTTTCACTTCATACTTACCAATACCCTTTACACCAATTGGATTTGCCATCACATCATAATGAAGTGATTCCATGTTTCTTTTAAACAATGATATTCTATCATCAATTTTTTCTTTTGGAACATCTGCCAGTATATCATCCAACACATTTCCCAATAATTCTTTCATCGCAACTGCAAAGTTACTACGAACCGTATCTAATCCCTTTACATGAATCTTATTTACTTTACGACCTGCATCATTAATGATTCGTAATCCATATCGTTTCTTAGTAATGAACAATCCACTCTTTGCAACAACCTCTTGTTTGATATCAAACACATGTTTATCTGTGTCTACATTACAGAACTTCTTTGAAAAGAAATTATAACTATCGTTTAGATAGTCTTGTACTTCACCACAGATTTCCATAATCCTTTGTGTCATCATTGTGTCACTTAATTTTTGATTAGGGAATCTCTTTTCAACCAATGGAATAGCAGAGGCAAAAATGGAATCAGTATCTATGTATATAACATAGTCATCTTTAGTACCAAGTTCTCTATTATAAAAATGATTCGTTATCTTCTTACTGAACTTAATTAAGGCTTGACCAGTTAGAGTCGTTGCCTCTGCATTATCCAAGTCATAAAATCTAAATACTGATAGACCCAATACACCATACAATGAATTTAGAATAATCTTCTGTATGTATTGTCTTCTATCAAAGTAGTCTTCTAATTCTTTATTACCCTCTTCATTATATTTCTTAACAAGTTTTCTCATCTCAACTCTTTCGTTGAACCACTTGGTAAGTAGTGCAGGAATCAATCCTTGTTTGTCTGTACGATATAAAACACCATTAGAGGCAATACTAATATCGTTAGTTAATAAGTAATTTTCTAATTCACCATTTGTAAACTTACCTATCTCTTTACCTTTCTTATCATTCATAGAATAGGTCTTTACATTATCTTCCTTTAAATATTCTTCTGCATTCCAACCTTCAACCTTACCAAGTTTAGTCTCTGGTGATATATTCAATGAACGAATCACACTTGGATACATTGATGTAATGTCCAAGTCATACACCCAATCGTGTTTACCTTTTATTGGTGGTTGAACATAGGCACCTGCGAACTTATCATCATCAAATGTTTTTGGTCTTGGTGGTTTGTTAGGTGCAACAATACCAAGTTTCTTTAGGTATACTAAGATAGCACCCTCAAGATATCTTGAACTCATAAACACTTCTTCATAAGGTATGTGTCCAAGGTGTGCAATACCTCGTGATATCTCAATCAAATTTAATTTTTTATCTAACTCAACTAATATTTTTACATCTCGGATATTGTAATTAACAAAAGTCTGTAAGTCATTTTCATATAGGTCGTTCAATGTTCCTTCATATTCTACCTTGTTCATATTGACTTCTACTTCACCAATGTAATCTAAACGATAACTTGATTGTTGAGAGAATGAAAACTTTCTATATAATGATAGATAGTCTAAACAACTAACTCCTGCAATAACATATCTCTTTTTAAAATCATTGTAGTAAACTTCTGATATTGGTGACATTAAGTTTGCCACACTTACACCCAATACATTTACTGCTCTATTATATAGATAAGGAATATCAAAGTAGTCTGAGTTCCAACCACTAATAATAGTTGGTTTAATTTCTAAATACTTTTGGAAGAACTTATTCAACATTTCATATTCAGTATCATAAACTTCTACTATTTTGTCATCTTTGGTATATGATTTAAGTCTTCTCTTTGCATCATAAACATAAGTAAAATATGTCTCTGTCATGAAATCATATAATGCAATAGAAGTGATAACATTATTTGCCTTCATCACATCAGGAAAACCATCAGTTACCTCTACCTCAATATCAAAAAATACTTTTCTATGTCCTTCTGATACTTCATCTGAATCTGTATATTGGTCTACTAAAAATCTTGTTGTTGGTGGTACATCTGATTCATGTAGTGTTGGGTCTTCTTTATCATAATTAAATACTTTCTTTAATCTATCCCCATACAATGAAACATGATGTCCATTTGAATTTTTTACATAGGCATACTTTTTATAAGGTATAATCAAGTATCCTTTTTTGTCATCCCAAAGATGAACTTTCTGTCTACGATTGTCAAAATATATGTTCTGATACATTTAGGTTGTAATGTCCCTTGTTTTTATAACTAAATATACTAATAAAACCTTATGCTTGTCAAGCTTTTTTTTTAAATAAAATGGGTGGTATATTGCAACCACCCAAATTACAATTAGAAGTTAATAGAAACTCCAATGTTTGCATATCTTGGTGTACCCAAGAATACTTCTGCATTATGTGCTAAGTGAAGTTTATCACCGAACCCATTGTATTTACTATTATCAACTGCATCTTGTACAAATACTTCATCAAGTGCGTTGAATACATGAGCATTTAAAGAAATGTCGTATCCCTTGATAGGAAGTTTATATGATGCGTGTAAGTCAAGTTTTGAGTAACCTGGGGCTTCCCATACTTGACTTCTATCTGCGACTCCATCTTCAATCTCTCTTGCGTCTGGACTCCAATCAGAATAGTTTTTATCATATGTTTTGTATAGTGCCTGTAATCTCAAACCTTTAATTGGTTTAAGAGTAACACCTAAAATATAGGCAGTCTGTGGCATATCACCAACATATAATCCATCAAGTGCATATGCGTAATCAGTAGTCTGATAACCAATCACTTGGCCTTCGTCATTGTACTCATTTTCTTGGTAAGTACCATCGGCATCACCATCAAATTTCCAATTACCAAAACTTGCGATTAAGTCAAGTTCAATCATATCATTTGGTTGAATCTTAGTTTCAATCTCAAGACCTTGGTGTTTCTGATTTACACCTTTTAGGAAGATAACATCAGTATCACCTGATGAACCTTGACCTGTTTGTACAGATTTTGTAAGGTTCCTATCTTGCCAATCAGTATTGTATGCACTAACTCTAACTCCAAGTTTTTGTGTACCGAAGTTTGCACCAAACTCATTATGTAAGAATTTCTCATTATCTGGGTCTGTTGCTACGGTTCCATCAAAAGTAATAACATTATCTAAAATAGGAGCCTTTTGAACATATCCACTATTAATGAATACTCCAAGGTTCTCATTTACATTATATAATGCACCACCTTTAACTTGGTAAGTTGTGATTGGGTCTGCAGTAATTACTTCATCTGCAATAGTGAAATGGTCTTGATAACTATACTCAATAGAAGAAACTCCACCCATACCATATAGGTTTAGTTTTTCTGTAGTATAATTACCTTGAACGAATCCACCTAACCAATCTACGGTTGTTTCGTTGTGATATGCAATCTCGTCACCGAGTCTCACGACTTTACCTTCTTCAAAGTTGTCGTCTGCATAATCAACATAGTAATCTCCACCCAATAAATCACGAACTTCACGAGCGTGTTCTATACGAGCAGTTCTCCAATCTAATCCAACTTGTAGTTCTATGTTGTCATTCAACTCATAGTTTAATTTTGAAATCAAACCATATGTGTCTTGACGATTGATAGAATTACGAAGAATTCCTGTTGAACGATTTTCTGTGGTAGAGAAGTTCTCGTCAATGTTATCAGAATTCTGAGCAATCTCAGAGTTCCAATCCCATTGCCATGGTGAACTTGCATACCATCTTTCTCCTTCAACTGCTGGTGTTCTTGATACACTACCATATGTACCAGTACCACCACCAGAACCACCACTCCAATATAAAACAGAACTTAATCTTGTTTTATCATTGATAGTTAAGAAGTGATTTAAATTCACTAATGGTTTATGGAAGAAGTTCTCTCTCTCGTTCAAGAAGTTCTTGTTGAATCTATTGGTTGTTCTTGCACCATACATATACCAGTATTGTTTACCTGTATATGATGGGTCAATAGGTGCGACATTTTGATTGAACAATCTACCTGCTTCAGTTTCAAATTTGTTACCTTCTGCAAATGCATCAGTATCATATCCGTCTACATCACCAGCTAACTCTTGTGAGTAAGTAGCGATATTCTGTTTGTATAGATTTTGTCCATGTCGTTGTGGAGCACCGATGGCATATAATTCAAATCGTTGGTTTTCACTTACAGCATAACTACCACCAAAGTAGTATGCCCAAGCGTCTGTCCAAGTCCCATCAATGATTCCATCACCAGTTTTACGAACAATAGTTCCACTCAAAGCTAACTTGTCTCCGATGAGACCAGTATTGTAGTTAATAGTAGTTTTTAGAAAACCACCATCACCAGCTTCTTGTTTGAACTTCCCACCCTTTTCAAAAGATGTTGGGTCGGTAATGATATTCATAGTTCCACCAATAGAAGGTGTTGCTAAATTAACAGCTGATAGACCTCTTTGAACCTGAATTGAAGATGTAGCGTCACCCACTCCATCCCAATTAGACCAATAAACCCATCCGTTCTCCATATCATTTTGGGGAACACCATTAATCATGACTGCAACATTTCTTTGATTGAAACCACGAATGTTGATACGAGCATCACCCGCACCACCACCTTGTTGAGTAGCATATACACTTGGTGTTGTGTTAAGAATCATTGGAATGTCTTGACTACCAAGACGAATTTCCATTTCTTCTTTACTAACATTAGTGTATGCCACAGGTGTTGTTTCAGATGCACGAGATGCTAACACCTCTACATCTGATAAGGAAACTACACCAAAATCCAATACGAATTCTAATGTAGATACACCCTCAACAACTATTGATTTAGTTATTGAAGAGTAACCAATGAAAGAAGCTGTTACATCATATGTTCCAGAATCAACTTTGATAGAAAAGGCACCAGTATTATCTGATACTCCTCCTAAGTCTGTTCCGTTAACTACAATGTTAGCTCCTCCAAGTGGATTTGAGTCAACATCAACGATAGTTCCAACAATAGATTGTGCGAACAATCCTGTCATCAAGACCATTGATGTGATTAGATTACGATATTTCATAATCATCTCCTTGTTTGTTTACTTGTGAACAGCACATTTTTATTCTGGTGTGCCTTCTGCCAGGGTATGTGAAACCTTTAACCATTTGTGTACTCTTGGTCATCATTATCACCTGCTGTTGGTGTTATTTCTTCTACATCACAAAAATCTCCATCACAGAATTTTTCTATGTTGGCCTCTTCTGATTTAATTACACCAAATGATAACTTACCAAGTTTACTCATCTGTTTATTATATTCTTTTTCATCAATTGCTTCATAAGGCATCTGTTTGTATGCACCATAATCATGTCTTGGTAGTAAACTAATACCTTTTAAATGATATTGATAATAGTTCAATACATTTGGTATCTCTTCACTCTCTGTTTCAGGATTAAAAGTTACGGTACAACTAACTTGATTGTCTGCCCAATGTCTTTGTAGGAAAGCGGCCAAACTGAATTGTTCCCAAATACTTAGGTCACCTGCAGTTCTTATTCCTTCACCAACATCAACTGGTATCTCAACAACTAATGTTGAGTCTTCTGAACCAAATGCAGGTTCTATTTTATAACCTGCCTTTTTCAATGGTTCAACTAATTCCGAATTGATTGATACTCTAACTCTTCTTATATAAAATCTACTTTCGGGATAATGTAACCCTGGAGTACTACCAGCCAATAATGAAACGGTACCACTCGGTTTAACTGAAGTAGTTTTAATTGATTTTGGTATAGCAAACCAATCAGAGTACATATCATCCCATTCTTGTATGACATCATATCCATCATTTAACCATTCCTTTAACTCATTTAAACCTCTATGAGTTATAAATTGTGCAACACCACTTACTGAACAACCAATTCGTCTGTTTCTCAACATTACACGATTTGTGTCTGACCAATGTGTTCTTCCGAGTGTTACGGTTTTTGCATATAAGTATGCATATTTTAGTGTTCGTGCATAATCTTCAAAGTCATCATGGTTATCTGGAAATGTTTCTACTAAACAACATAACTCATATGATTCTAATGATTGTTCCAAACAAGGATTACCACCCATTACTCTGTGGTCTTTGTTATCTCCACCATTTTTCATACGAGAATACTTTCTCATATTTTCTAACCATGCAAGTCCTGGTTCTCCATTATCTACGATTCGTTTTGAAACCTCTGTATAATCCATACCTAACTCAGCAAATATACTATTGTTAGATGTCCAACCATATTGGTCTCTATGTGGATTCACTTTGTAATTCTTTAAATCTAAATATTCTTCATTATCAGCATCACCAAATACAATCTCTGCAGTTCTTCTAACATTACCTGCAACAACACACTTACCTATAAGGTTCATTATGTCTACGATTGTTGTGATTGTGATTGGTTGTCCGACATTTCCCTCTAATACTTGTCTAATACTATCGTGGACTTCTTCTAATGGGTCTGGTCCTGATGATACTCCACCAAATCCTTTGATTGGTTCACCCTCTTTTCTGATTAAACTATAGTCAAACTCCATTGGTGCCTGTCCATGAAAATAACTTTCTAATAGTAATTTTAAAGACTCAACCCAACCCTCACGAG
>Ga0181420_1000357_pt1 | contig 18472 bp, 16 predicted proteins | sample 43SPOviralmetaG_FD_130145 | JGI IMG/M metagenome (GOLD analysis project Ga0181420, IMG submission 130145) | Marine viral communities from the oligotrophic San Pedro Time Series (SPOT) site, San Pedro Channel, CA, USA - 43 SPOT_SRF_2013-05-22 | ecosystem: Environmental > Aquatic > Marine > Strait... | reverse complement strand
GAAATTGGTTGTAAAGTAACTCAAAACGAGTTTATTACAATTAAAATTCATGATGGTTTATATGACGAGTCAAATAAGTTTTACTTTATGTCTGGTCAAAAAGAAACTAGATTAAGAACACACTTACCTTTATTAATGCATCAAGCAGATCATATGGCAGCTCAAATCGAATTTGAATTATGGAATAATGCATCTAATAGTGTTCCCAAATCAAAACCAGCTAATGCAAGTAAAGGTGATAAAACACTTAGAGCAGCTAAAAAAGTAAACACAGAAAATAACCCGAATCTAAAAAAAGCTACAATGGATGTTATAGATTCATTTTTTAAAGACTAATTATGGAAATATTATTATCAATATTATTAACATTAGTAATTACGGTTTCTTTTTTTGTTATTAGAAATTTATTGCAAAAAAATGAAGCATTAGAAGATTTTATTACAAAACAAAGTGAAGCAATTCAATCTTGTGATCAAAGATTAAAACAAATAGACGATAAAGGTATATTTTATTCAGATGATGAAATTGGATGGTTTTTTAAAGAAGTACAAAAAATTCAGGATGCTCTAAACGAGTTTACCCTTAAATAAAAATTAGTAAAAACCACATGTCAAACAAACTTAAGTATGCCCCTAGTCCTCCCCCAGAACCAGTAATCACTGGTTCTCTTGAACCCGGGCCTAAAAAAAGAGGAAGAAAAAGAACAAAAAAACAATATTTTACACCAGACACAGACGCAGCTATAAAAGAATATTTAGCATCATCAAACCAAGATGAAAGAGACAATATATTTGCTCGAAGAATACACTATCCCTTCTACAAATTAGCTGAAAATTTAATTCACACATTTAAATTCTACTATACAGAAGTAGATGATTTAGAAGATTTAAAACATGAAGTAATTTGTTTTCTCTTAGAAAAATTAGATTATTTTAAACCAGAAAAAGGTACTAAAGCATTTAGTTATTTTTCAATTGTAGGTAAAAATTATCTTATATTATATAATAATAACAATTATCAAAAGAAAAAACAAAAAGTGGATGTTTTAGCAGCGGATGAAGATGATGGTGTTTTACGTCAATTAGGAAGAGATGGGCGTAAACAAGAAATAAAAGATTTTATAGATTATCTTACAGAATATATTGATAAAAATATGTTTACTATGTTTAAAAAAGAAAAAGATAGAAAAGTATGTGATGCTATAAATATACTCTTTAAACGTAGAGAAAATTTAGAAATATTTAATAAAAAAGCTCTATACATTTATATTAGAGAAATAACAGAAGTAGATACTCCTGTTATTACTAAAGTAACTAAAAAATTAAAAGTTTTATATAAAGAACTTTACTCTGAATTTATTGAAACAGGGTATGTAAAAGTCTAAAAATTTCATATTTATAATAAAATAATATGGATTCATTAAATCAAATACTTTTTGACGATAAATCCTTTGGAGATTTATTAAAAGAAATTCACGGTAATCAAAAGAAAAAAGCAAAACAACTTGCATCTTTAATAGCTGAATTAAAACCATTAGTCCAATCTTTAGGTGATGCTACAGTTGTAGTCCCTTTAATTAAAGAATACATGGAAATCAGCGTTAAAAACGACGACCAATTAATTAAGATGGCTGCTATTGTACAACGTTTATCTACAGGTGCTGCTTCAACAGGTGATGGTGGTTTATTAACAGCTGAAGAAATGGATCAATTAATGGATGTAGCTGAAGAAATAGCTAAAACAGTTGATGAACCAAAACAAATAGAACCTCCAAAAGAATAATAAAATGTCACAAGTTGCTGTAAGAGTTAAAGATATTATTCTAAATATAGAACATCCTCAAGCTATTAAATTTGGGGGATATGATGCTATAGGTACTATTTTTTTTACTAAATTAGATGATAATATACCTTTAGAAAATCTATGGACAAATATAAATAATACAGCTAGGCCTGTTTTTTCATTTTTAAAAAATTATCCTTTAATAAATGAAATAGTTTTAATAATGTCTTCTTATGATAAAAATATATATAATACGGGAGGATTTACAAATTATTATTTTCCTATTTTAAATATATGGAATCATCCTCATCATAATGCTCTTCCTACTATACAAGGATTATCAGATGATTCAACTAAACAAGATTATAAACAAACAGAAAATGGATTAGCAGTAAGACAAGTAGAAGATGAAGGAACAGATATAAATTTAGGAAATTATTTTAAAGAACAAATCCAAATAAAACCTCTTTTACCTTATGAAGGAGATACAATAATAGAAGGTAGATTTGGTAATTCAATTCGTTTTGGATCTACTAATATAAGTGAAGATATATTAGAAGAAAACAAAAATAGATGGAGTAGTGAAGAAGGAAAAACAGGAGACCCTATTTTAATTATTAGAAATGGTCAATTAGAAGATACAGATGGTAAAGGATGGGTTCACTCTATAGAAGATATAGATGATGATGCTTCTAGTATATATTTAACTTCTAACCAACGATTAAAAAGTTTTATACCTGCTTCTATTTATCAAAAATCTTTTGGTGCAAATTTAGTACAACCAGAAAATATAAATACTTTACTAACAGATCCTCCTTTAAATATTATAAGTGAACCTGAAATAGAAGAACAAGAAATATCTGATGAAGAAGAACCAATATTAAATTCTCCACCACCTGTAATTGAAGAAGAAAATCTCGAAGAAACAGTAGTACCTGAAGAAGTAGCATATTATGATGTAGCCCCTTCAGAAAACAATGAAATAGATAAAGACACAGAAGTAGAATTAGATGAAATATCAATAAAATCTATAAATGAATATAATTTAACTGCTGAAGAATTAAATAAACCAATGGGGGGTTCTTATACTCCTTCTCCACCTCCAACTAACATAGTAGAAACTTATAAAGGATTTAATATAATAAGAACTAATTTAGGATATTATGAAGTAGAAGATGATCCAGGATCTAAACCTGGTTCTTTAGAAGAATATGTTTATAATGATATAGGAGGAGGAGGTATGTCTGATAATAGATTATCAGGAATAAAAGAAACAATAGATGATTCAATAGAAGATTATGAATTTGGAGGAGAAAGAATTTAATAATTAATTATGGCAAAATATTTTACATTACAACAATGCATTTATTCAAGAACTCTTGATAAAAATGATAATAAATATTGTGGACCTGAAGAAGCTGAAAAAATTGGAGGTAATGTCCCTGGAGATGATTATTTAGGAGATAACCCTGAATATGAAAAAGATAAAATTATAACAAATATAAATAATCTTATGTATAAATGTGTTAATCCTATAAAAGACAGATATCCTGATATAGTTATAACTTCAGTTTATAGAAGTAAAACATTAAATGAATATATAGGAGGAGCAGAAGATAGTCAACATACATTTGGATATGCTTCTGATTTAGTAAGTATTAATAATTTTGAATCACATGAATTATTTAATTGGGTTATTGATGAAGGAATTGATTTTGATCAGATGATTTGGGAATTTCCTGAATTAGGTAAAGGAGTAAATGGTTCTTGGATTCATATATCTTATAAAAGTGGTAATAATAGAAAAAAAACATCCTTAGCTTCTAATAACTCTACTTTACATGAAAGATATGGGGGACCTGTTTCTGCTGCAGGATATCAAAATGATATAAAAAGAGCATATCCTGAATACTTAAATGAAGTATCTGAAAATGCAGAACCTCCTATATCTAAACATCCTAATGCTGATCAAGTAGAAAATGGTAATGGATTTTATATAACTATAGAAAAACAATATAAAAATGACACTTATAATGTAAGTGATTCACGATTAATATCTGTTGAAGTTAAAGATGAAGACATGAATGTAATATATAAATCTGAAACATATGCATATGTTAACGAAGGTCAACAACAAACTTTAATAGATTACGCTAAAAAACAAATATAAAATGAGTTATAAACCAGACGCTCCAGAAATATATCAAGGAAAGCAAGTAATAATAAACTCAGACAGATTATTATTTAATGCTAAAGATGATTCTATTTTATTATTTTCAAAAGAAGCTATAGGATTTAGCACAGTAGGTAGTATTCATTTTGATACTAGTGATAAAAAAGATGGGGATAAAGCAAGTAAAGTTGTAATAAATTCTCCTAATATTTATTTAGGGCTAAAAAGAGAATATGGAGAAGATTTATTACCTACAGAACCCGCAGTATTAGGAGATCATTTAGATAGATGGCAAATGGATTTATTAGAAACACTTGAAGGATTAATAGATGATTTAGTAACAAAAGTAGCATATATAACAACAGCTCCAGGAGCCCCAACAGGACCTAATCCTGCAAATCAAGGTATGTTGTCTTTAAGAAAACAACAAATACAAGATTTAAAAGATAATATTATAAGTTTTAAAAGTGAAATAACAAAAATAGCATAAAATGTCAGCAACAACAATAAGAAATCTAATAAATAGTCAAATAGATAAACAACTTTATACAGCTAAAAAAGATTTAAGAAAATAAGGTACAAAACAAGTTCAAAAAGTAAAAGAAAAATTACCTAGTAAAGATGAACTTAAAGAAAAACTTATATCTAGTTCTTGTGAAAGAAAAGCTCAAGATAAAATGACAAAAATATATGATAAACTTATTAAACTTTTAGATAATCTTAAAAAAATTCCAGAAAAAGGATTAGCAAAAGTAAAAAATATAGATAAAAAACTAAAAAAAATAAGGGATAAAATAATACCTAAAATAGAAAAAATATTAGAAATAATAAAAGATGTTTTAGTACCAGCTTTATTAATAGTAGTAATAGCATGTGAAGTAGCACTAGCAATATCTTCAGGTCTTGCAGCTAGTGGAAAATTAATTGATTTTATGGGGGAGAAAAAAAGATTAATTTTAGGAAAAGTAAAAGAATATGCAAAATTAGCCTTAACAATAGTAGCAGCTTTACCTTTAGTATTAAAAGCAATAGAAAAATTATTTAGTATTATGGAAATTGTTATGATGGCCATTAAAAGTTTAATAGCAGTAATACAAAAATTAAAAGATTTTATTATATTTTTATTTAGAAATTATATTAAAAAATGTAATGTAGCAGATCAATCTCCTATAAGTAATAATGGAAGTGGAGATGGAAGTGGAGCAGGCACTATAAATCCAAATTTATTAGATGAACAAATACAAGCAGCAATAGATAAAGCAGCAGCAGGAACTTTAACAGATACAAATACAAAAAATATAAGAGATAAAATGACAACTTTATATAATGATCTTTTAGAAGATCTTAAAGAAAATGGAAAAACAAAAATAATAGAAAGGCTAATAAGAACAGAAGATGATCTTCAAACAAGTTATGAAGTAAAAACTGTACCATTACCTTAAAAATTTTTATATTTATTAACAAACATAAACAAACATGAAAGCAAAAACATTCGAAAATCTAATCAGAAAAGTAGTTAGAGAAGAAATCGATTATGCGTTGCGTAGAGAAATTAAAACACTTAAAGAAGATTTACGTGATGAATTAAAACCAACTATTGTAGAACATAAGGAAAGAATAGTAGAAGTACCTAATAATTCAATACCTAAAACATCAAAAAATGTATTAAGAGAAAAAATTATGGGATCAAATCCTATACCTAATAAACCAATAAAAAATCATAATTTTACATCTAATAATAATTTAAATGATTTATTAAATGAAACAGCACAAGGAGACACAAATTTAGATTCAGGAAATTCACCAGTAAGTATGGCACAACCATTTGCATCAGGAGCTCCAATGTCTATGGATACAACAGGTATGCCTGAATCAGTAGCAAATGTAGTAACTAGAGACTATAGTGATTTAATGAAAGCAATAAATAAGAAAAAAGAAAGATAATAAATGCCAATAGTAAATTCTACAAGAAGAATAAGTCCATTAGATATTAACAAAAATGTTAGTATTGGGGTTGCTTTTCCTTTAGATGAGGTTAATATGTTTAAAGGAACTCAAACTTTAAAAGAACAAGTAAAAGCTAATTTAATAAATCTTTTATTAACTCAACCAGGTGAAAGAATAAATGAACCAAATTTTGGAGTAGGATTAAAACATTATCTTTTTGAACAAAATGTAGATATAGATTCTTTAAACACATTAATAAATGAACAAATAAATATTTATATACCTGAAATATCATTAATGGACACAATAGTTGATTTTTTAGATGATGAACATTTATTATTTATAAAAATAATATATAGTATTAATTCAGATAATACTACAGATGCAATACAACTTAATTTTAATCAATAATGGCTTATAATAAAATATCAAATAAAACACAAACTAAGGATGTAAAATATTTAAGTAAAGATTATAATTCTTATAAAGATAAATTAATGGAATTTGCGGAAATATATTTTCCTAATAATTTCAATGATTTTAGTGAAGGTAATCCAGGAATGATGTTCTTAGAAATGGCAGCTTATGTAGGAGATGTATTATCTTTTTATACTGACACACAATTAAGAGAATGTTTTTTATTATTAGCACAAGAAAAGGAAAATTTATATAATTTAGCTTATGCTTTAGGGTATAAACCTAAAGTAACATCAGATGCTTCTGTTAATTTAGAAATGTTTCAATTAGTTCCTTCTATAAACATAGGAGGAGAATATTTACCAGATTACAGTTATACTTTAGATATAGAAGCAGGATCTACTTTTAATTCAACTGAAGGGGCTACTTTTTATACAACAGATGATGTAAGATTTGGTTTTTCTTCTTCTTTTGATCCTACAATAGTTAATATATATCAATATGATACATCTAGTAATCCAGAATATTATTTATTAAAAAAGAATATAAAATCAGTATCAGGAACTAAAAAAACACAAACGTTTGTTATTAATGATGTTGAACAATTTAAAACACTAACTTTATTTGATAAAAATATAATATCAATTGAAACAATAGTAGATTCAGATGGAAATGATTGGACAGAAGTACCTTATTTAGCTCAAGATACTACATTTGAACAATTAAAAAATAATGCAGCTAATGATCCTGATTTACATGCATATAATCAACAAACACCTTACTTATTAAAAATAAAAAAAGTACCTAAAAGATTTGTAACTCGTTTTAAATTAGATAATACATTAGAAATTCAATTTGGACCAGGATCAACTGTTAATTCAGATTCATGTATAGTACCAGATCCAAATAATATAGGATTAGGAATTAATGATGGAAGAAGTAAATTAGATGTAGCATATGATCCTTCAAACTTTTTGTATACTAAAGCTTATGGAGAAACACCAGCAAATACAACATTAACAATTACTTATATTGTAGGAGGAGGATTAGAAGCTAATGTTAATGCAAATACTATAACAGAAATAGAAACTATAAAATCATCAAATAGAGTTAATTTAAATACAGGAATGCTTAATTTTGTAAATAGTTCAGTAGCAGTTAATAATACAGAAGCTGCAAGAGGAGGAGGAGCAGGAGAAACTATAGAAGAAATAAGACAAAATGCAATGGCTAATTTTGCAGCACAACAAAGAACAGTAACAAAAGAAGATTATTTAATTAGAACTTTATCTATGCCTTCACAATTAGGGAGAATATCTAAAGCTTATATAACACAAGATGATCAAATATCTCCTTTAACAACTGAACCTAATCGTATTCCTAATCCATTAGCTTTAAATTTATATACTTTAGGATATGATTCTAATAAAAAATTAACAACATTAAATACAGCAACAAAAACTAATTTAGCAACTTATTTAGAACAATTTAGAATGCTAACAGATGCTATTAATATAAAAAATGCATTTGTAATTAATTTTTCTTTAGATTTTGAAATAACAGCTTTTAAAAGTTATAATAATAATGAAGTAATTTTAAATTGTATTAATGAATTAAAAGATCATTTTGATATAGATAAATGGCAAGTAAATCAACCTATTATTATATCTGAAATAGAAAATTTAATAGGAGGAGTAAAAGGAGTACAAACAGTAGAAAAAGTAACTCTTAAAAACAAAAATGGAGTATCATTTGGTTATTCACAATATAAATATGATTTTGTTGGAGCTACTAAAAAAGGAGTAATATACCCTTCATTAGATCCAAGTATTTTCGAATTAAAATATCCAAACTCGGACATTAAAGGTCGAGTAATAATTTATTAAAAATGGCATACTACTCAATATTTCCAGAAATAGACACAACATTATATAGTCACCCTGATAGAACTTCAATGAATACAGGGGGAGATGAAATTTTAGAACTTGTACAAGAAAGAGGAAGTACTAATCAATTACATTATCCTTCAAGAATTCTTATTAAGTTTAAAAATGAAGAAATTAAATCAGTAATTTCAGATATAATTGGTTCTTCTAAATTTAATGATGGAGTAACAAAAACAAAACTTCAACTATTTGCAACAGAACAAAAAAATATAACATCTATACTTAATATACAAACTTTTCTTGTTTCTCAATCATGGCATGAAGGATCAGGTAGATATTCAAATTTACCTACAAGTTCAAATGGAGCAACTTGGATTTATAGAGATAATAATACAACTCAAACACAATGGAGAACAGCAAGTTTTGCACCTGGATCAACAGGATCTGTTGGAACAGGAAGTGGATTAGAAAAAGGAGGGGGAGAATGGTATACTGGTAGTTGTTTTACTGCAACTCAGCAATTTTTAAATAATGCAAGTTTAGATATAGATTTAGATGTAACTTGTTTAGTTCAAAAACATTCAGCAAGTTTATTTGCAGGAGATACTTACCCAACAGGTGTAGATAATAATGGATTTATTATAAAACATCCAGATTCAGTAGAAGAAAATACATCAAGTAGTTTTGGTGAAATGCAATATTTTTCAGTTGACACTCATACAATTTATCCCCCAAAATTATGTTTTAAATGGGATGATAGTGTACATACTAAACAATCTACATCTAAAAAAAGTGGAAGTTTAAATGTAACTTTATATAAAAATAAACAAGAATTTAATCAAAATGATGAAGCTCTTCTTAGAATTCATGTTAGAGATAAATATCCAAATAGAACATTCTCAACAACATCAAATTATTTAAACGTAGGATATTTTACAACATCATCTTTTTATAGTGTAAGAGATGCTTACACTGAAGAAGAAGTTATTCCTTTTGATGATGATTTTACAAAAATGAGTGCTGATGATAAAGGGATGTATTTTAAATTATATATGAATGGTTTACAACCAGAAAGATATTATCGTATTTTATTTAAACATAAAAATAATGATGGTACTACTATATATGATAATGATTATCATTTTAAAGTAGTTAGATAATGAAAAAAAAATTTCAAAATATTCAAAAATCTAAATTTAAAGATAATTCACCTAAATTATTTTCTAAAACATTATTAAAAAATGATAAATTATCTAAAATAAAAAGGGCCCTTCAAAAATCAAAAATTAAAAATAAAAAAGCTATAATTAATTTAGAAAAAAAAGTTTATAATAACAAAAAATCCTCAGATTTTATGAATACTTCTTTTTCTGAACTTATAAAATCTAATCCTAATTATACAATTCCTAAATTTTTTGAAGTTTATAAAGATTTATTTTATAATATTCCAAAAAAAGGAGAAAAATCACATCATTCTCTTATTGAACAAAGTCAAGAATACGTAAATAATTATAGTGATCCTTTAGAGATAAAATTAGAAAGATTATTAGAATTATTAGAAAAAAAAGACGAAGAATTTAATTTAAAAGAAAATCCAGAACCTAAAGAACATTTATTTTACCCAAATGGCACTTTTTTACGTACACATGGAGCAAATACAGAAATAGTAGAAGGAGTTCCTCAAGGTCTTCCTATGTGGGTTATGAATGAAGGAATGAAAAGAGAATTTAAAAGTTATGATGCATTTAAAGTAGCTAAAAAAGCAGCAGGGTTTACTAATATGTTTTATGATGTTGATAAACAAGAACTTTTAGGAGATAAAGATCTAGATATAACAGAATTATTACATGTAAATGATTTAAATTATATACCTACGGGAGCAGATATAAATGATGATAGTGATCTTAATAAACCTCCTGGTCCCGATAGAGAAATAGATATATCATTATCTGATATATTAGATTATTATAGAGCAGAAATAACTTGTTTAGAAGGATATGATGATCCTAATGATCCAAATCAAGTTAAACCAGAAAATTATTCAGCAACTCATGATTATAGAGATGCATGTTATGTAAGATACTGGGTACTTAATGGTACTAGACACACATCTCGAGGATTTAGTCCTGGTGATACTATAGAAGCCTATTTTAGAAAAGATAATCCTGATTTTGATATAACTGATTCAACTTTAGGTCTTAATTCTAATATTCTTCAACAACAACTTCTTGGAGAAGAAGATGGTATATTTGATATGAAGGGATATATGAGGTTTGATTATAAAACTCCTGAAGGTACACCTACTAAATATGTAAATATACCTTTTGATACTTCTGTTTCTGTAGATACTTTGCCTGCTTATATAGAACCATTTTATAGTGATTATGGTACTCAAATGTATAAAACATTAGGTTATGGTGATCAAAGACGATATGGAAGTGTCAATGGAAAAATACGAGAGGAATCAGGACTTAATTCTAATGACCAAAAAATATGGAAACAAGTACTAAGTGATCCTAAAAATGCATTTTATAATGGAAATTATGATTGGTCAAAAGCTAAAAATTGTGATGGATGTGAAAATATAGGGCCTACTATAAGAAAAGGAGGAGGATATAATAGTAAAGATAATTATTCAAGAATATACTACTCATCATTAACGGGACTTTATTATCAATATTTAGGAAAATGGAACAGAACAGGATTTTATAGAGATAGATATTATTATGTAATTTTAAATAAAGATTATAATGGTCATGGTCCTTTATCAGATGGTAGAGTAATTTATACATATAGCTTATCACATAATGATGTTCAAAATAATTTTTATAAACCCAATTATGGTGGAGCTTATAGTTTTTCAGAAGCTCGTAAATTTCCTCGAGATGAAAATGGGTATTATATACCACAAGAATATTGGGATGAATTTGGTTTAATATAATATGGAAACACTAAAATTAACTAAAACTATTTATGGGTTAACAAAAGCTCATGAAAACTTAGATGAAGAATTTATAGAATTTGCTCCTAAAAAACATACAATAAATGATTTATTTAATATGTATGATTTATTATTTTATGATATAATAAAAGAAGGAAAAAAACATTCTCATTTTAATATAATGCAAGAAAGTATAAAATATGCTGGTTATCCTATAAACCCTAAAGAAGCAGACATAGAAGAATTACGAGCACAAATACAACAAATAGAAGATGATATATGGTCTATAGAAAATGAACACCCTTTTTTTAAAAATGGAACAGTTTTAGAAAATGATGGAAATCAATATTATATGCATTCAGGAAGAAGAAGAGAAATAAATAGTAATGGTGCTTTAGAATTAATAAAAAGAAGAGCAGGTAAAAAAGGAGTACCTACTGTAGAATTTGTAATCTTAGTATCTCAAACTTGTATAGGAGGTATATTAGTAGGTCCTCCTATTAATGGAACAGAAGATTTAAATATAGATTTAATGACAATAAATAGATTTGACGATAGACAATTTGATGATCTAGAAGAAAATCCTTTAACATAATGGCTACAATTACAGACATATCTTCAGAACAAATATTTAAACTAGATTCTGTTACTTCTAAAGTAATTTCAAAAACTTTTGGAAGAAATGAAGACACAGTAGAATTACATATATATGATCTTAATAATAATCTTTTATATTCAGAGGATAATTTTACAGAATATTTTTTAAATGAAATAGAAGATGAAATTATTTCAACTCCTTTAATTCCAACAGGAAAAGAACCTCCAATAGTAAATCCAGAAGCAAAAGGAGCAGGAGAAAGAGTATATAGCCCAGGACCTAATAAATCAACAGATGGTTATTGGTTTAATACAGGGTATCAAATGGTATGGGTAACTGCAGTAGAATCAAAATCACCTTCTGTAGGAGAAAAACCAGAAGTATCCCCTACATTTCAAATAGATCCTATTGCTATATTAAATGATAGATCTTATATAGCAGGTAAATATAAGATTAAATTAAATATTCAAAGAAATAAAATATTTAAAAAAGGAGATAATGTATTTAATATTAAAGAAATTTCACCTTCTCGTAGAGAAATTAGAGCTATTATTCCAAATATAGAAAATAATTCATTTGATAAATCAATTAATCTTTTTATATCAGAAATTGAAACATCTTCTTATTTTAAAGATATTATTTTAAATTTTGGAAATGATTTAAATTTTATAGGAATAAATGTTTTATTAAATAAAAATCCTAATAAACATGAATTATTAATAAAATTATTAGAACCTTTATCATCCTCAATAACAACTAAATCAACATTTAAAATATCAGAATTAATTATAGATCCTATAACTGTAACAGTTGATTTAGGAGAACCTGAATTTGTAAATGATGCAGATGTTATTCCTTTACAAGGACCTAATTTTAAAATAAATGTTAGAGAAAATAATTCAATGCCCTCTAATTATAAAAATTATAATGAATTATTAAATTATAGTGTAACTTCATCATATCAACATCTTCTAAACCAATTAGAAAATAAAGAAGTACCACAAATAAATTATGATCATATAAGACCTGTATCTTCAAGCACAGAAACTATAGATGTACCTTATCATTTTGAAAATTTTGTCCATTTTGGTAGTGCATTTGATCGTTTAAAAAACTTTGAATATAAATTAGGTTTAATAGAATTATATGATAGACAAATAGGAGAAATAGAAAGTATTACAAGTATTATTCCTCAAGTAGCTTTAAATAATAAAGAATTAATTAATAGTAAAAAAGAAAAGTTAATAAAAGGATTAGATGGATATGAACAATTTTTATATTATGAAACAGGATCCAATATATTTACTTGGCCTAAACATACCAGTACAAACACAGGATCTCTTCTTTATTCAGTAACATCTTCTGAAGCTTTAACTTGGTTAGGAAGTGAAAATAGTAATAATTCTTATTATGGAGGACAATTATTATCTGCTTCTTTATTTGATTTTGGAAACGAATATGGATTAATAAATTTAGTACCTAAACATATTGTAGATAATGAAGATAATAGTTTTTATAAAACTTTTACTCATATGATAGGACATCATTTTGATCATATATGGACTCATATAAAACACACAACAGAAATAAATGATACTCACCATAAAAAAGGGGTATCAAAAGATTTAGTTTATTTTACATTAAAAAGTTTAGGTTTAGAAACATTTGATCAATTTGAAAATGCTAATTTAATAGAATATATTTTAGGAGAAGGAACCACAGGAAGTTTATATTATGATACTCCAGTATCTCAATCATTAGTTACAACTTCTACTAAATCTATTCCTAAAGGAGATATAACAAAAGAAATTTGGAAAAGACTATACCATAATGCACCTTATTTATTAAAAACTAAAGGAACAGAAAGAGGTTTAAGAGCCTTAATGAGTTGTTATGGAGTACCTTCAACTGTTTTAAATGTTAAAGAATATGGAGGACCTGTAAAAGACAAAACAAAATATAAGTGTTTTAGTTATGATAAATCTTCATTAGCATTACATGGAAGTTCAAGTGAAAATGGTTATTTCTTAAAAACAGCATGGTCTTCTTCTTTTACAGCAGAAAGAACTACTACTGCTAAAGATGATCAAAATGCAAAAACAGTAACTTTTAGAATTAAACCTACAAGATCAAATAATCAATATCATTTATTTTCTTTATCAGGATCAGGCCAAAATCTAAGTAGACCACAATATGACACCCATTTAGTTTTAACCCCTTATATAGGAAATGATATATCTTCATCAGGAGATTCTATTCAATACGGTAAATTAGATTTATACACAGGTAGTTCTTTATTATCTTCAACTAATAATTTTCCTATATACAATGGAGATTTTTGGAATATTTTTATGGGAAGAGAAGTAGATACTTCTAAAACCTACGATGGATTTGTTGATAATTATTATGAAGGTACACTTAAATTTGGAGCTTATCAATCAAATCATTTAAAAAGTGTAACATACCACACTTCTAGTTTTGATTTAGAAGGATTATCTAGTGGAGTAGCAAGATTTGGTTGGGGAAATGATAATATAGCTGCTTTTTCTGAAGGAGCAACATTTGCTTATTTTTGTGGTATTGAAAAAAATAGTTCTACATATTATAGTTTAATAAATACTTTAACATACACAGGATCTCTTCAAGAAGTAAGATATTATTTTGCATCAGCTAGCACAGATATTTTAAACCCAAAAACATTAAAAATACAAGCCTTAGATCCTTTTATATATGCAGGTAACACTACATCCTCAGCGTATGATGAATTAATTTTTAGAGCTCCTTTAGGTAGTAATTTAGTTTGTGAAACAGATCAAACAATAGACAGTTCAAGTTCTCATCCTAATTTTAATATACATTATATACCAACAGCTAGTATTTCAACTAATATATCAGGTATGAAATATGAAGAAGTATTAGAAGTTCATCATTTACCTACTCCTGACACAGTTGGTATTTCAATGACAAGTGAAAAAGTTAGAATGGATGAAGGTTCTATAGATGATGATATTTTATCTACTACAAGAAGATCTGAAGTATCTGTATTAGACAGACAACCACAAGATTTTGAAGATTTAGGAGTATTTTTCTCACCACAAACAGAAATAAATGAACATATAATTTATAATATGGGGGCTTTTAGATTAGATGATTTTATAGGATCCCCTTTACCTTCAGCCCAAACAGCTTCTCTTTATACAGATTTAAAACATTTAAGAGATGATTATTTTAAAAGAGTACCTAATAGATTTAATTATTGGGATTATATTAAAACAATACAATATATAGATCACACATTATTTAAATTAATAGAACAATGGGTTCCAATGAAAGCCAATTTAAAAACAGGTCTTTTAATTGAACCACATTATTTAGAAAGAACTAAATTTGCAAGAGAATTACCAGTTATAGATGATGGTCAAACAATGATATCTGGTTCTTATAATACAATACATGCTGATGTAAAAGGAGAATCAGCAGGAGAAATATATTCTTTTATGGGACCTAAATATGATAGAATACCTCCAGGAAATAGAACAAGTGTAGGAGGAGGAAATGTTCCAACTACAAATAATTTTAGAAAAGGTTTTTCTACAGGAAGTATTGAAGTAATAAATAACAAATCTCATAGATTAGAACAAGGAACTAACCTTACAATAAATGTAACTGATTATATTTTAGATGACCCTCAAGATGGATCTCAAGCACCTATAAACCCCTTTTCAGGATCAATACCTCATGGTTATAAAGCAAAAGAATCAAGTGAGCTACTAGGAAATGCTACAAAAGGAAGAAGATCTAGTATTTATTATAAATTTGGAAATTATTATAAAATTAAATAAAATATGGCTATATATTCACAAAGTTTAAATGAAGCTTTAGGACAAGGAGCAGGTAACTTTTTTACAGCTGAATTTGATGATGCCTTAGTATACCAAGCACATTGGAAAAACCCAAGATGGGCAGGTTGTAAATTAATAGGTAGAAAAATAAATGAATATAATGGAATTGATCCTTTTATTGATAAAATAAATACTTCAAGTAATGATTATTTAGCTAAATTTATACCTTCTAGTAGTACTGAAACTGTATGGGGAGGAGACATAACTTATGGTTTAAATCCTGTAATTAATAAAGAAACAACAGCCATTTATATAGCAAATACTGTAGTAGGAGGAACAGAAAACACAGCATCTTATGCATCTTTAGAAGGTCATTCATACATTGGTATTAATAAAATATTAGTAGTTAATAAAGAAGACAGAACAGTTAAAGTTATAGACAGAGAAACTGAAGGTTATGATAGTTTTCATAGATTTATAACTCAAGATTTCCCAACAGGAACTAAACTTAATATTAAAGTATTAGATGAATCTATCCAATCAAATTTAGAAGCAGGAAGTTATAGTGTTAGAATGAATAAAGGATGGTTATTAAGTACTTTTAAATATTTAAAATATAATAATGATAATACAACTTTAGGACTAACTGGTGCACCATCAGCTAATGAACTTGTTGGTTACACTCAATATGGTAGTCCTTTAGAATTATTTGATCAATCAGACATGGGAGATACAGGTAATAATGTAATAGATGGTTTAATTTCAATTGATACTCCTAGATTATGTTTTAGATTTGGTTATAAATCAAATGATACTACTCAATACCAAGGATTCCCTGATGGACAATATGGAGGTGGAGGATTAGGACCAGCTGATGTTGGTGCAGGTGGCCCAGCATCTTTTGGAATTGCAGCTAGAGATTTTTCTCCAAATTATTCAAAAGCCACAATAGAATCAAATAAATTTACAAAACAATACTATACAGGAAGTAATGTATTTCCTGAAATCAACACAGGAGGAGCTGGGGCTTTCTTTTCTGCAAGTAGGTTTATATTAAATGAAACATTAAGTTTTTTAAATAATAATTTTGAAACTACAGAATTACATTTAACAATAAACAAAGGAACTTTAGATTTTGCTCCTGGATTTAATGATGAAAGAAGTATGGGTACTTTTGAGGTAGACAAATCATTTGGTCAATTAGCTGCCATTTCTATAAATGATGAAACTGATGGTTTTATTGGTACATCACAAGCTACTCAAGCAACTACTTTTTTAAATTCAGGAGAGTTTGTAGGTCACCATACACCTTATCACCATATATTACAATTAAAAGGAACACCTCCATTTAGTCCTTTAGGTGATGGTGTTACAAAAATTGAACCTCATGTAGTTTTAGTAGAAAATGGGGGTGATTCACAAGCAGGTAGAATGCTTCATCAAAGACAAACTTATTGGAATGGAGACGAAAACCCTCGAGTATTACAATATTCAGGCTCAGCAGCTTTTGAACTTTCATTTTTAGATAAAGATCATACACTTATAGTAAATGTAGATAAACCTACAGAATTATTTCAAGGAATTGGAACTTTAGGAATAGCTTTAATATCAGAACATTTACATGGAGACATAAAAAACAATTTAGAATATTATTTAAAACAAGGAGGAATATTAACAAAATCAACAACTTTCCAAGCAACTAAATAAAAATAACATATTTTTAAAACAATTTATATTTATAACAAAACACAAATAAAATGGGATATTTAGACAGTTCAACAATCACAGTAGACGCAATTTTAACTAAAAGAGGACGTGAATTAATTGCACGTAATGATGGTTCTTTTAAAATAACACAATTCGCTTTAGGAGACGATGAAATAGATTATACTTTATTTAACGAAAACCACCCAAATGGTTCTCAATATTCAGGAGAAGCAATCGAAAACATGTCTGTAATAGAAGCTATTCCAGATGGAAATCATATAATGCGTCATAAATTAATAACTTTAGACAGAGGAACTTCTGTAATACCATTTATTGATGCGGGAATAAACATTATAAAATTAGCTATTGGTGGAACATTTTCTCTTACTCCTAAAACACTTAATTATAATGGTGTAACAACAGGATTAGCAGAACCAAATGGATATAATTACACAATAGCAGACAGACGATTAGTTTCAAGATTTTCAGGTGTAGGTGGACAACAAACACCTAGAGCTAGAATGGCAGCACCTTATTCTACAACAGCTGTTGGAGAAAGTGTTAATGGATCAGGACTTAGTATAACAGGAATTAGTGCAACATCTCTATTTGGATCAAATGAAAAATTATTAACAACCCTTACAATAGAAGGTAGAAATACAGGTGCAAGATTAACAATACCACTTGAAATATCTAAAACAGTAGCAATAACAACAGCCGCAGCTTCAGATGCAACTCCTTCAGAAAGTATATAAAAAATAAATAAATGAGTTTAACAAGATTTAGCCAACAAGATATAGTAGTAAGTACAGATTCTTTAGTAACTTCAACATGGAGTAATAATACAAATAATTTATTAACAGGATTTACAAGTTCTGTACAACATTTTAATTCTCCTACTAGTTCGGGATGGTTCCATTTAGATGTTTATAATAAAGTCCCAACAGATACTTCAGCAGAAATACAATTTTCTGTTGGTTATGGTAATAGATTAGGATCAGGTTCTCCTGATTTTACATCTGATAGTGGTTCACATGGAATGAGTGCTGCTAAAGTAACTTATGGTGCTTATAGAAGTTTAATTTATGGAGATGAAAATCAATTTTTTACATTTGGTACTCATGTGCCAGATGATATTTATGTTATTAATATAGCAAGAGCAAGATATAAACAATCTTT
>Ga0181420_1000356_pt1 | contig 18495 bp, 19 predicted proteins | sample 43SPOviralmetaG_FD_130145 | JGI IMG/M metagenome (GOLD analysis project Ga0181420, IMG submission 130145) | Marine viral communities from the oligotrophic San Pedro Time Series (SPOT) site, San Pedro Channel, CA, USA - 43 SPOT_SRF_2013-05-22 | ecosystem: Environmental > Aquatic > Marine > Strait... | reverse complement strand
GGTGATGACTCTGATGTAATACACCGATTTGGTAAAACTAAATTCTATAGAAAATATAAGACGTGGCATAAACAAAATGGTGGCGAGACTCTTATCTATACTGCTAAACGCTTCTGGCATCTATTAATTAATGAACTCCAAATGCCTATGGAATTTAAACGGCAGACAGAACGCTGTGTAATATTTAATAGAGTTGAGTTGTTAGAGTTTATGAAAGAGAAAGGTTGGACGACAGAAATATTAAATAACGACAATATTAGTGTCGGTGTATAAATATCTATAAATTATCCTTATTTTATAGATGTTTCTAAATATCTTCATTACCAATTGTAATGGCGTTTTTTTATGACACTTTTTACAGAAACTCTTATTGTCTTATGTGTTACCTACTATCTCATATACATACACATCTATATATATATACTTTTTAAGAAAAAACTGTCTTTTTGTCTTAACCTTATAAACACTCAATAATAGTGATAATGATATTCATAAGCATTAGAGGTTTAAATAGAAGAAAATGGACTACGACACTTTTTAAGACAAAAAAAAACGAAAGTGTCTTAAGTGTCTTAAATCTCTATAAAATCAATCTTTTAGGTAGGCAGATTTGGCCATATTAAAACTGTGACCCATACTATTTGCTATTTCTTGGATTTGTTTATGGGCCGCCTCGGTATTCTCAGTAACATATATTTTCCGTATCATAGTAGTACCTACTCCCAGCAACGCTTTAATTTGGACACCTAAGGTATTTGATGACATAGGTTCATCTTTACGATTATATAATAACCATTGGCGATTTCTATTAAATCTTAAATACAACTGTAGAATACTAAATAATTTTTTAGGAGGTTTCTGGTAGGCATTAATAGATGCTTGGTATTCGCTCTTTTGGTAACCGAAGTGAAAGAATATTTTACGTAGGGATTTTGAAAATACTAAATAGTTACGCTTTAATGATATTTTGCTTAATTTTTTAAATTTAATGGTGCTTATTAATTCTACACTACTATATATATGACGACGTGGAGGCATTAAGGTATATAAACTAACTATTAAATAATTTTGTAGTATTTGCTGACTGCGTTTGCTTAATTCATCTCTATTGGGTATATCATCATCATTAACCTTTTTACGCCATTGGTTTTGATGCTTACGTAATTCGTTCATAGTAGTCCATTGGTCTTTAGTCTTTTCACTTTTTTTATTACTACGAAGTCGCTTAAGGTATTCACCATGGAGTTCAGATAAATAGGTATCATATTGTTGTTTATTATCATATGGATTGCCTGTTGCTCCTAATGCGACAACAATAGCAGATAGGACAGCACGACGGGTATTAAAGGAATATTCATCTAAGAAAAATTTGGTCTTTTCAGCATCTTTTAAAAAGTCTAAATTTTTAAATTCTTCTTGTGTAACCTTCTTTGCTGCCGATTTTAAGAAACTTGTATAGTTTTTTATTGTAACGTCCCGAAGTGTTGGGCGGGCTTGTTTAATTTTAAAAATAACATAATCCATATATTCTATATACATATAATAAATATTAGTGAAAGACGTAGTAAAAAAATATTAATAAACATATATTATGATGCCCCTTATAGACTGAATAAACACATTATAAAAAATAATGTTATTATTCTAAGGTCAGTTATTAGTGCCGACTACACGCCTTACAACAGTTTTTCTTAGTTTTTTTGCCTTTTTTTCTTTTTGGTTTTTTTGGTTTTTCAAAAATTTCGCTCATTTTTAATTTTCTTTTCTTTCGCTTGGTTATGGATTTTTTAATCATATGATATGCTCTGGTATGAACCATTTATTATATTGTTATATTATAATGAGAATACATAATTCTATTTTCTATTTACTAGACTATTACTACCTCCATAAATATATTGAGGGTAGAAAGTCGCTTAGAAATAAGTCCATCAACTATTTTATAAGCAATACCTTTAAACGCTCAAATAGTAATAAAAAATATAACACCCTCCGTCCTATTTATAACGCAATATGCTCCTTATTTTTTAAACGCAACGTAGTGTATTTAAGGTTGGGTGAAATGAAAAATCTACTTGATGAGATAGATAAAGACTTCAGCATTGTTCCACGAAAATACCATTTGGAGGATTTTTATAAAGATGAACCGATGACCGCCGCTAATTACAAGTCTTTGATGAAATATAATTTTTATGATTTATTATTATTTGAATATGCTAATCATAAAGATAGGACTATTATTTTTGATAAAATGGAGGAATATAATACTACATTACGGAGTTGTGAATTTATATAATTCTATAATATATGAATATGTTTTGGAGAGCGAAGCGACGACTAAGACAAGAAGTAAAAGGGTTAAAATATGTTATAGGACAAGCACAATCCCAGCGTATAATTAAATTATCCTATGTCACTTATGAAGTTAGTAAAATAGTTTATAATCCATGGTATTTATTAGAAATTGCCCGAAGAAATATTATGTTGATTATATAGAAAATGCTACGTTGTATTTGGTTGGAAAAACTTATGATTTATTTATATTTATTATAATAATGGTATTAAGAAACTGGAGTAAAGGCACGGGTAAAAAAAAATATAGAGTAGAATTATGGTCACACGGTAAGAACTCAAAAAAGATTCGCACTATTCAATTTGGACATGTGGATTATGGGCAGTATAAAGATACAACCCCTTTAAAACTATATTCTAGCAAGAATACATTAGATAAAAAGAAAAGAAAGGCGTATTTTAGTCGTCACCCTACTAACTATCCAAGGTATTCAGCGGACTGGTTAAGTAAAAAATATTTATGGAGTAAATAATAATAATATATAATATTAAATGGTAAAAAAGAAAGAATGCTATACAAAGAAAAAGAATGATGGTGGTAGTTATACTACCTGCGTTGAGGGTCAAAAGAAACCAAAAACTATTAAAATTAAACGTAAGAAGAAGGTAGTGAAACCAAAGAAAACAGCACCAAAGAAACTATTAGCAGGTAAGGCAGTATTAATGGGATTGCCTATTAATATGAAAATAATAGGTCAATACGCTATACCTAAAAAAGAAAAAGAAAGGAGAGAACAAGTAAAAATAACGAAATTAAATAAACAATTAACTGCGTATTCTACTAGAGTTATAAACGCAACACATCGTTATAAAAAAATACTAAAAGAAAATGATATGCCTACAATAAAAAAGGAACTTAAAAAAGCAATTAAGATGAAAAAAAAATATGAAGATTTAAAAAAAGATTATAAAACTCTAGCTAAAACCAATTGGAAACCCCCTGGGACGGTTAAAGAATTTGGCGACTTTCTCTTCACCCGCTGGGTGGGTCGGGCCAAACAATTGAAGGTGACGGAACCACTCTTAAAAGATTTTATAACGAAAGCGACCGTCCGCTCAAAAGGAATAAAAAACATAGATGCTAGTGCTGGTGGTAAAGTATTATTGGGTGGCGGCGGGGCCGTAATGAGGCGTATTGGAAGTTTTGCTATTAAAAACCCATTTAGAGATAACAAATTAAATATTAAAGATTTTTTTCGGCAATTTAAAGAGTTTGAGAGGAAAGGAAAGAATAGAGATACCAGCGGACACGACCGAAGCAACTATAGAGAATTATTACGAACATTACAATACGACCGCACGGGGGGGTATGACTACACGGTGAAGTATTTTATGGATTTATGGGACAAGCCAAAGAAGTTTGGTTTAGACGACGGCCGTCATTATAGTCACAAAAGCGATACTATAGATTTAGCATTTAAACTTATAGGTCAGTGGGCCAATTCATCAACGTATGGTAAGTATATTAAAACATCATATTCCTATGATGATATGAAAGCGTTAATGGAAGCTTTAGTCCCCCTCGTTAATGATATAGAAGAGTGGAAGGAAGCATCACGTCTAACATATAAGGAGAGAGTAAAAGAAAATGAGAAGAGATGGGAAAAACGGGGAGATAGAGGGTTAGATATGGTTTGGGTAACTACTGCCGAACCACGTGCCGCCATAAAAGGCGTTAATAAGAAAACTGGGGGGACGTGGCCGTTTAAAATACTAGGAGAGAATCATTCTACACATGGAATTCAGGGGGGCTTCACTGGAAAAACTGTAACTCTAGTTAATCTACTTAAGGTCTGGCCACAATTAGTATCAAAGTATGGTTGGAACGGAAACATAGATGGCGGGGTGGCTGATATAATATGGAGGTCTAAAGAACACGGCTCAATATACTTAATCAATTTAAAATCTAGTATGGCCTCACGAAAAAAATTAGTCAATATAATTAAAACTTAAATTTAATTTATATATATATATTAGACGAAGCCGCTCAACGATGTTGTAGTCCATTAAAAGGCATTAGTCCGCCTGTTTGTTATACATATTCACATTTATCTGATGGATATAATTACTATTTTTCCATTTGTCCAGTGGAGTTGATAGTAAGAGTTATTTATAAAAAAAATTCTTAATATAGAAAATTAAATTCATCTATATTAATAATATGGTTTGTAGTTTAGAGATAATAATACCTATAATAGTGTGTATTACAGCAGTAGCGACGGCGACCACGGCACTGAGCGAGTCCCTTCCCTTCTTAAAAAAATTTAGTGGAAACGGTATAGTTCATTCTATTTACCATTTAATAAAACCTGAAAAATGTTTAGATGAAACGTCATCAAGCGATTCACTTAGTTCTTTGGGGGAGGAGGCATAGGATCGGGTGCTATATTTATTTGTTGTTGTTTAACTACTTTAAGAAAGATAGAATTATCAGTCCCTAAGTCTTTAATAGCAGAACCATCGCTATTTGTAAGTCTAACTTTAATATTTGAAAGTTGGAATGAATTACCATAATGGATATATGAAATATTATTCCCTGCCGACGACGTATAACTATTGGCGGAGTAGTACCTATTTATAATAGCACGTATATTGCGAGAGTAAGAAGATTGAATGGTATCACTACCAATATTTTCATTATAAGATGTCCCAATATCTATATCTGCTATATAATAACCCGACGACTGGATACCGACTGCTTCGCCCTGACTTGCTGTTATAGGTCTAGTGTCATCAGCACTAACGCCCACTCGTCCCTCATCGGCAACATTTGGAGCCGCTGACCTACTAAAAGTAACTACACTAGAACCAGTATAATCTAATGGTTTTCCTGTCAAATCACCTAAAACTAATAATTGTTCTGTTATATTAGTCCCGACTGTTAAATCTAAACGTGGAAGTGTAACGTTGGTATATTCGGTTGGAGTAATTCCTGAAGTTACAATTCCACCAACAAAGCCTTTAGGTATAGTTCCCTGAGTGTAAGCGACCAAAACTGAAGTTTCAAATCCTAAAATTTTATGCCAAAAACTATTAAATGGTTGTAAATCTGTAAAAAAACAACCGCCGTAAGACCTAATAGTTTGATTACTTGAACCATAGTCATAACCCCTATAATAACCAGCGGGTAGAGGGTCAGGCAGGTCACCATATTTCGCCGGCCCTGAATAATAGGCCCAACTAACTTGATTAATAATTGCTGGCCCAGTATTCACTCCCGATGTCAATGGATAATGTAGATAATTAAATTTAAAGCGTTTTTGTTCGTCGTCCCATATAACTTCTATATTATTAGACCCAGTCCAGACGTAACCAGCATCTGTATTATAAGTAAAAATATTTTTATGAGCCGCTGTAGCATCTACAAGAGCGAACATGGGTTTCCCATCAGTCCCTCTTAATTTATAATTTTCTGTATTTTGTAAAAAGGCACTACCATCGTCAAATGTCCCTTCTGGAGGAGAAAAAACAACAGTCGGGCCTCCGTTTTCAACATAACCTGGAACGGTTGGATAAAGAGAATACGGGGAGGCGGCAAGTGGAACCATAACTGGAATACGGAATGTCCCAGCGCCATCACCAGGTAGTGATGCTACTACAGTGGTGGATATATTATTAACAACTTCATCAACAATTGGAGGCCCGACAACCGAATAGACCGATACGTAAGTTATACTAGCAGTCCATCCTTCTAATACGGATAAAGACCACTCCCCAGCGGGAAGACCTCTAAAATCTATTTCGGGAATACTAATAATAGTGGTCGTTGGATCAACAGCTCCCCCGCCTACAAAACTATCAATACGACTAGGAAAAATATTATTTTTAGGAACAGGGTCTATTGAAAATCTTTCACTCTTTAGTCTATCAAAACCATCGGTCAATAATTTTGCTAGATGAACAGGCGTATATTGTCCTGAGGGAACTGTAAAATTTCCTTCATTTATAACTGGAGTAAAGCGACCTGTATCAAATTCTTCAAATTCGGTGAATGGATAATCATTAACTACTTTAATCGGCGTGAGTATATTTCCGTTGTTTCCGCCACCGTCAAAAGACCATAAAGCAGGGCCGACTGGATTTCCCGTTTCTGGGTCAATTGCTACTGGAGGACCATCTCTGCGTCCAACAATATTTAAATTCCATGTTTCCTCAGGTTGCCCAGAATCCTTACTTTCAAAATAGGGAACATTAACGGTTATTCTAACAGATTTACCCTGAGCGTTTAATACTTGGAATTGAATAGGGACACCACCCCAATTAAAATCAGAACCAGCAGGGAGAGGCCCAGCTCTAATGCTCGTAACCGTTGTCCATAGAACCATATCAGTAGCACTTTCTACGTGGTATTCACTAAATATTAATGGTTTATTAGTGGTTATTTCTTGACCTTGTCCTAAATTGGCGGAGGGGCAAAAATTTTCTAATTCTTGACTTATGACATAAGAACCATTATTCCAAGTTATTTCTACATCTTTATCAATATAGATATTTTCAGGATTTATGTTGCTGGTATCAACGAAGGCACTTTCTAGTGATATTGTATCACCATTATTAATTTCTACTGAGGTATTAAGGATAGTTTCATAACTACCTGTCCCAAAGGATTTTGAGTTAGTTTCATTTGCTTCTAGTATTATAGTCTTAACTCTTTCTACTAAAATTGGTTTAGTTGATATCATAGTAATCTATTATAGTATAATATATTAATATGTTTAAAAATTTACAAGTATGCGACACGGTAACTACCTCCACTAATCTGGACAACTTTCGGGATTTCAGCATAGACTATAACGTTTAATGCTTGGTTAGGGGCATCAGCGTGAAGGATAATCTCGTCATTTGCTCCACCAGTTATAGCTGAACGACCATAATCAATTTCTAAATGAGAAATTCTATCCATAATGCGGAAACCAGTGTAATCTGAACCGTAGAAAAAACTACCCATCTTATGGGCAATCAGTTGGTCTATAGTTGCTTCGGTGCTTAATCCAGCAACAACTAATCCACATGAATTACCACCAGCACAAATCGCTACATCACCCCACGTATCAGTTAGGCAACCGAGGCGGTGGTTAGTGCCGCAACCTACTGTTCCAGTTTGAGTGTCATCATAACCGATTCCCTGGCCTTGGAATATATTTGAGCCATTAACCCGAGCATTAATAGTAAGGCGATTTTGGACTAGACTATTGAGTGTTCCAGCATCAAGGGATATTTGAGGGGCAGTGGATACAGTTCCGCCATCTATCGTCTGGGTAACACCCTGGACGGCATCGGTTGGTTGATTGACAATTAAAACTCTATTAACAATTTTAGAATTAAAACCACGAAGCTGTTGCTGAACTCTTTGGCGACCTGCCGCTACTGCCGCTAGTGAAAACTGGTCGCTTTCAATACAGTTTAATCTAGTGCTTTCCATCCCAGCAATCATAGAACTAATAATGGCGGGGTCGCTGATGCTTTCTACGACTAAAAATGGGCGGACTTTTGTAAAGTCGGCGACAGCATCACCATTAGAAGCAGTCTGTTGCTGGAGAATTGCTTTTAATTCACTTGTAAATTGGACGACTAACCGAAGATTTGAAAAAATAGCAGTTGGTAAAACTCTAAGAGTTTCTAATTCCTTTAAGAATTCGGTTATAGGGAGATAACCTAAAGAACTTTCAGTTTCTTCTTCGCCTGGCTGACCACGAGCACCTACCTGCCCTCCTAGAGCATCAATACCATCTGCGTCGGATATTACTTCTTGTTCGGTTGATGAGGCAATCTTAAAATTCATTAAAGCGGCAGCAGAACAGGCGGCCATCTGTTTGGAGAAAGCATCGGCATTATCCTTGTTTAAACCTTTGAACGCCATCCACGAACCAGCATTATCTAACTGGGCAAGAACGTCACCTCCATTCAAAAGTCTAATTGATGAAACCATAGCAGCAACACCAGAACGTCTATTATAATTAACTTCGTTGAGAGTAGCATTTTCGCCGTAACCACCGAGAGCAAGGTAGCACCCACTTGAGAGATAGGCGACATTTTCGTGGTTTAATCTAAATTCGGCACGAGATTTATTATTGAAATACACGGGATCTATTATATTTATTGTTGAGGACATTTTATATATAATAGAAATAAAAAAAAATACTTATATTTTTTTAAATTTAATAAAAAATTTATTTCTAAAGAGTTTGGACACCGTGGAAGAAAAGCGAGATTGAGTAAGGCTCAGCACTGGTAACTGATGAAGCAATTTGTATTTGGAATCGCTGCCGTCTTAAATCCATGAGGCCGTCAAAACTTAAACCAATACCAAACCCACCATTATGCTTAATTTCCCACATAGAAGTAGAAGAGTGGTCGCTATCACTAACAGATTTGACGTATCTTTCTAAAAGTTCAGCGTAGTCAGTAATTTGGTAAGAAACTAAACTATTATTAATGGTATTATTGTAAATAAATTCTACTGATGTAAATTCAGGAAGAACCTCACACGCAAGAGGGTTATTTAAACCACCCGTATTTTGATTTATTGCCGCAATCATAGTGGCGGAAACCCCACGGCACACGGCAGGGACTTGGCAACTAATGTTACTAAATGTAGATTGGATTGTAGATTTAATATTAACGATATTAGGCATAGTCATCGGGCTATCAGTGCCGTCATCAGGAACACTAGCAAAATGAACACGCATATTTTTAAGAGAGATGGAGGCAGTAGTCGCCGCCCCAGCTACACTACAGTCAGGCCCGTAGACAGCAGAGAGAGCTCTGGCGACACGAAGAGTAAGTCTAATAGAACCAGTCTTACGGAAGGACATAGACCCATCACCACCCATAGCGGAGTTGAGGCATATCATTGGTTTAATAGAAAAATCGGCATCGTCACTAATTTGAAGACCTGGAACTTCAGCGGCAGTGGCGGTGACAGTTCTATTTGATGACGTGCCTTTAAGAACGGTCTTTACCCAATTGGCGTTAGGTGCTTTTAGTTCGCAGACGGATGAACCTTTAAATAAATCTGTTCGTGATGTTTTGGCCTGTTCTACAGTTTTAATCCATCTACCATAATCTTGGATTGACTCAATTTGACCCACTTTATCTAAACTGGTCGTCATGGTATCAAAGAATGCTGAGGCTCCAACGAGGGGATCTACGTATATATTTTGAGTGGCGATATGAACATCGGTAGCACTATCAGTAGCGACTACGTTGGCGGTAATTCTAATAGACCCTGCTACTATTTTGCGTTGTGGAAAATTAAGAACGTAGTCGGCAATTGCGAATTCGGTGAAGGCTCCTCCAGTTGGTTCATTTTCAGGCGATACGGAATGGTATAGGTAATTGGCTGACATTTATAATATAGTATAATAAAAAAAAATATTGTTATTTTTTTTAATTTATTTAAATTAATTTTTTTCTTTAATAATCAACTGTGCGTTCTACCATTTGGTAAATTGCGAGGTTGAGTGGTTCGCCTTCAGCGTCTTTAGTTAAATCAACATTAAGTAGTTTTCTTGCCCCAGTGCCTTCATAAATAACTGGTAAGACGGTTACTCGGTTATGAGTTCCAGCAGTAAATATTTGGTTTTCACCGATGACAGCCCCGACAGTAGGGTCGGCGGTCACTTCACCTGTTATTTGTGCTGGTAGTACGTCTAAGTTATTTTTGTAAGGTAATCCCATAACTTCTAAGCATTTTTCAAACATAATACCGTGAAGTGGATTTTTTGAATAAGGAGCGGCGATACGAAGATTGACTGGGCGGTCAGTCTGCCCGACGTTATCTACAAATAACTGGTATTGTTCTAAATTGCGTTCCATAGAATTGGAGAACTGTGTGCCGTTTTGAGCGGTGTCAAAGCAGATTAATGATGCTACAGCGTTACCTGGTATATCATATGTTCTATTGAATGTGGTGCTGGCCGCCGCAAAATCCTGTTGAGTCTGGAAAGTTCTATATCTTAATCCACGTGCCTGTGGTGGGTTAGCAACGGTTTTGATAACTAATTCCGCCTTGACATAATTAAGAGAGTGTGAAGCAGCATAGATTGGATACATATGAACCGCAGTAATAGCGGTGGTAGATACGGCACCATCTAAAATAACATCAGTAAAAGTAACGACGCATTTTGCTCCACCTGGAACAACTGGAGGGCCTGCCGTGACGGCCGTTTCTTCCCAGACCATAGATTTAATGAGAACTTCTGTTGATGTGTTGTGGTCACCTACCTGTGTAAGGTGGAAACCCACTTTCATACCTACGTGGAATGGGCAATTTTTTTTAGATAAAAACATCTGGTCGCTTGAACCGAAATCTAAACTAGTCGGGTTGGCTGCCGCAATAGGGAGAGTTGCTCCAACATTAGCATACCAGTATTGTGCTATACCACCTGAGGCAATGGGGGGGTCGGCAGTAGTAAAGCAAGGAACTTCTTTAAGGGTAAATTTATTTAAATTTGCTTCCATATGGAGGCGGAGAGCCCCTAACTGCTGGAGATTTAAAACACTTGAACCGAGCCCGAGAATATCTTTCATATTGACACGCATGACACCAGTCCTTTGATATCTAGTAACGTCCATGGAAGTTCCCATAGTTCCTTCAGTAACTAAATTCCGTGCTGAATTCGCACCGTAATTAAATTCCATTGGAAGGTTTAAAATACTTTCATGGAGGTCGCCCTGAATATCGCCGAGATTTTTGGTGAATTGCTGTTTAACTTGATTAATTAAATCGGCCCGCTGGATACTTTCTAACTGACCACCACGCTGAGAGGTAAGGGTTACGTTTCTAACAAGGCACGAATTAAATAAACCGTGACCCGCATCACGATTTCCAGCGATATTTCCTATCCCATTAAATAACGTAATAAAGTTATGGACACCTATTACATCATCATCGGTTTCTACAGTATCAATAGTGTAACTGATATTCATAAATGATTTATCCATATCTATCCCATTTATATAGTCTGGGACTTCAAAATCAAATAAATTTTGGGTTTCTGATATAGTGGCCTGATTTGCTTGGACGATTATATACGACATTTTATAAAATAATAAAATATAATTAATTTATTTATTTATTTTTTTTTAAGTCCCATAAGAACCACCTATACTGGCTAGTTTCTTAATAGTAGGGGCATCGGGTAATTTCGGGCCTTTTTCAAATGCCGACGCAACTAAACTACCAATCCCAGCTGCTACTGTTAGTCCATCAGTGATGGCCCCGAGTCCTGGAATTTCTTGATCTACAGCATCTATTCCTAATAATCCTTTTGCCGCTCCTCCTAATAAAGCAGATGCCCCACGACCTGCGCCACTTAACATAGATGCTCCACCTAATACTCTACTTGCTATTTCTGCTGCTCCTTCACCTTGAATACTCATTTTATAATATTATAATATATATTTTTCTATATTAATTTAAGATTTTTTAATCGCCTTCGTATCCACCCCCACCAAATCCGAAATTAGAAAAAGAAAATTCATTCACATCTGTGCGAGGGTCAAAGGGACGCTCATATTCTTCTTCTTCTTCTTCGGGTTCTTCTATAGCAGTTGTTCTAGGTTCTAATGAAGGTAATGTTGGTAATTCTTGTGCGAAATTAATTTTAGGTCTAGCGGGGGCGGGTGTGCTACTTGTTGATGATGGTGGTCGGGGGCCACTAAATCTCTGCTGAAGACTTTGAAGAAGGCGTTGTGGTGCTGCTCTAACGGCGGCAGTCGCTTCTTCAAATGTAGGCAGACCACCTCCAAGATGACTAATATCTACACTACCAGCATTTAGACTACCAACCGAACGAACTGACCGACTACCACCATCTAAAAATTTATTCTTAACTGTTGCGGGCCCAACAGAGGGGCGTTGAACCGACCAACTACTAGTTCTACCTGTTTCGGGAGGTTCTCTAGCGGCGAGTGTTGAAGCATAAGCGGTTTTTGCTTTTTGTAATGCCGCAACCGACGCTTTTCTTTTAAGGTCAAATGCTAATTTTGCTTGGACGGGGTCTATTCTAGGTGCTTTTGGTATTCTATAAGCGGGTCTAGGTTTTCTAGGAACAATCTTATTACCACTTCTATCTAACGACTCTGATGACCCAGCAGATGGAGCAGGGGCGGCAGATTGTCTTGATACCTCTTCAGGTGACAATAGAAAATCCGTATTAGCAGCAACCATACTACCCCCTGAGGCACGGGCTCCTTCAGCAACCTGTTGAGGGCCTGCCGCACTTCTAACAACTCGTTCTCGTTCATCAGCAACGGCGGCAGTAGTGGATTCAGCTCCTTCTTTTGTCGCAGCACCCGCCGACATCGCTCTTTTTTTTAATAAATCCGCTTTTAAGTCAGCGGCTCTCTTAGCAGCAGCCACCGCCTCAGCAGCAGCACCACCAGCTCCTTCAGTAACACTCGCCGCCCTTTCTCTTACAGCAGCAGCACCAGACTGAAGACTACCAGCACCACTTTCAACAACACTCGCCGCCCGTTGTGCTAGAGCAGCAGGGGCAGCAGCAGCACGAGCAGCAGCATCAGCACCAGCACCAGCAAAATTAGAACTTCCCACTTGTCTTGCCGCTAATCTAGCCTTTTCCTGAGCGGCGGCAAGAGCAGCACCCCCAAGTCGCCCTCCAGAAGTTGTCGCATCACCAGCAGTAGAAGTAGCATTCTCAAATAGCGACCTAGATTTTGATTTAAGATTTCTCCACCCCGCCGCTATAGCACTACCAGTAGATGAACTAGCACTTGTCGCTCTACTACTACCTGCCTCTCTCATCGCCGCCATTCTTGCCTTTAGTCCTGCCTCATGTTGCCCCCCTAATGCCCGAGCGGCGGCCTCTGGATTAGCAAATGAAGCACGAATATGACTTTGAATAGCAGCTGATTTACCATTAGGGAAAATTCTACGTAATGCCTCTTGTGAAAGACCTGGTCGTTGTGTAGCAAAATGACTAGCAACACCAATAAGACCACCTTTTTGATGAGCTCTAACCGCATCAACAATAGCACCACCTTGTTTCATCGTTTCAGCTCCAAGAGCGTGATGTAATAAGTTGTGACCGATTTTTCCTAACCGACCACTACCTAATCCAGCCTGAATTAACTCCATACCAGCAGTATCTAGGAGTTCGTCTTTCTTACGTTTATCAGCTTCTGCCTCCATAATTTTATCACTATATTTACTCATCTGGGCATTCATAGCAGCATTATGGGAATTCATTAACGCAGATAATTGATCCATTTATATTATATTATAAATAAATAAAATTATCTCTCTATAATAATAATGAAAAAAATTAATATTCTTAAGGTCAGGGACGATGCCGAAAAATACTATACAAAAAAAAAACAAATCTTTGACCTACCGATGAAACTAGCAATTATCGGGGCCAGCCAGAGGAGTGGTAAGACCAACTGGATAATCAACGCTTTAGGGCGTGATAAGTTATATGGTAAGGACTTTAAACCTGAAAACATATATATATTTAGCCCAAGTTTAAAGTCTAATAAGTGGGTAAGATTCATAGAAGCAAAACAAATACCTGAAGAAAATTTATTTAGTGAATTGAATGAAGGAGAGTTGGAGGAATTATATGAAGACGTAGAAGACCAGTATAATGAAGCAGTAGAGGATAGAAAAAAACCTCCTAATAAGATTGTTATTTTTGATGACCTTGGGTTTGGAGGAGCATTACGTGGAAAATCTAAATTTTCTATTATTGATAGACTGGTAATGAACGGCCGCCATTTTATGCTGTCATCAGCATTTCTCGTCCAATCATATAAGCAATTAACACCAGACGTTAGAAGTAATCTAAGTGGTTTAGTGGTATTTAATCTATCTACAAGGGAGTTAGAAAGTGTTATTCATGAGCATAACTATTTGGAAAGTTCAAGGGCCTTTATGAAGTTATTTAGGGCAACAACGAAAAAGAAACATAGTAATTTTATAATTAATTATTCTAACAATCCTGAAAATTTATATATGGATATGAATTTTATACCTGTCAAGATGATAGAATAAAAATAGTTATATATAGTAGAATGAGTGCTAAAGCAATGAATACTATTAAAAATAGACCTAAACCAAACGACAAAATTTATACCCCACCGAAAGTAGTAGATATAATGCTTAAATTTTGTGATTATAAAGAAGGTGATTTAGTTTTAGAATGTTGTAGAGGTAAAGGTGCTATATACGATAAATTAAAAGAACCAAAACAATATTGTGAAATTGACGAAGGATTAGATTTTTTTGATTATAATAAGCAAGTAGATATAATTATTTCTAACCCACCTTACTCTATTCTTGATAACTGGTGTAAGCACACTTATACATTATGTAATAAATTCTGCTATATAATAGGCATGTATTCATTAACACCTAAACGAATAGAAATAATGAATAAAAACGGTTTTTATATAACTAAAATGCTATTAACTAAAATACCATCTTGGTTTCAGCGTAGTTATATAATAGTATGTGAAAAATTAGAACAAGAACCAGAAACAATTATTTTTAAATCTGTTAATTTAGGTAATAAATGCTTATATTGCGGTCAGCCTTGTGGTGGTATGCGTGGTAAAAATATTAAACACTGTAAAAGAAAAGCCAACGAAACGATATGCCGATATTAAAATAGTTGTATATAGTAGAATGCCTGGAACTGCTAAAATTAAAGTAAGAAACGCCGAAAAACCTAATGATGTTATTTATACGCCTTTATCTGTTGCTAAACTAATGATAGATTTATGCGATATTCAACCATCAGATAAGACATTAGATCCTTCTAGAGGAGGAGGTATTTTCTATAATAACTTTCCAGAGTGTAACAAAGACTATTGTGAAATAACAGAAGATAGAGATTTTTTTAAATATGATAAACCAGTAGATATTATATGCGGAAACCCACCATATTCATTATGGACAGCGTGGTTAAAGCATACTATTAAATTAAATCCTATGAAGTTTTGTTATATATTTGGTGTTTATAATTTTACTCCTCCAAGACTACAAAAAATATTTGATGCTGGATATAAACTAGTTAAACTCCATATTATTAAAGTTAATTGGTGGTTTTCTACTTCTTTCATATGTCTATTTGAAAAATGCGACAAGGAAAATGTAATTAGTATAACTGCTAAAGCTGTATTATGTGAATGCGGGAATAACCATAATAAATGTAAGCGTGGTAGAACAGAAACTATTAAAGGTGTAAAAAAAAAATATGGTATGAATGAATGCCCTAATAAAAAATAATTCTAATATTAGATTTTGTTTAAAAATTTTAGACAAAAAATAATTATTTACCACTTACGTCGCATTTTTTTAAAAGTGGATTGGTATTCTAATGGAGGGGGGATAGCAATAGGGGGACTAGGTACTATTCTAGGGGCAGGAGGAGGAGGAGTATTAACTACCCTAGGCTCTTCTTTTATTTTTGGCGTAGGCGGTTTTTTTTCTCTAACTTCCTTTTTCGGTGAGGGGGGTGGTTCTATTTTAGGTTCTTCTTTTGTTGGAGTTTCAGTAGGGGGTTCTTCTTCAACCTCTACTACTTTAGGGGGGGATTTTAATTTTGCTTGTTTCTCTGCTAATTTCTTTTTTCTATTTGCTAATGCTGTGGCCCGACCTTTTTTTAACTGAGCCCTAAGTCTTTTTTTAGTGTCTTCACTAACTACTCGTTTTTTTCTAACCTTTTTTTCTTTAAGAGGTTTTGGGTCATTATCATTTTCAAATACTTCTTCCATTTCTAATATAATAATAGAAAAAAATTTATTGAGATTTACCTGGTTTAAATAATAGGGTCATAGAATTAAACCCCGTAACTGATAATTGAGTTCCATCAACCTGTAATACTCTTGCTCTAATATTCCTTAATACTAATGGGTGAGAGTTATTCATTTCTAAAAATATAGGAAAACTAGGTTGGAATAATAATTTATCATCACTATCACTTTCGGGAATAACGGCAAGGATATTTTTACGTTGTCCTGTTTCACCATCATAACCCTCGCATGTTCCAGTCATTAATTCAACATAAAATCCTTTTCCAGAGAAGGCATTAGCATATACGCCTGAAGCTTCATAGAAAGCGGACGCTACCTTAAAGACCTTGTCACCCTGAACTGGAACTCTGTCAGTAGAAAAACCTAAATAACGTGATATACTTGAGTTATTGTTATTATAATCAAATTGAATGTAGTGTTCGCCATCTTGTCCGTTATTTTGAAAACCAACAGAGCCGAGAGTAGAGGCTGTTTCAGGGGTATATGTTTTATTTATATGTAAAGACATAGCATTAGGGGAAAATTGAACTCTATTAGCAATTGCTTCAGTAGCACTACCTAACATAATAATAACTGGATATAATGGCCTATCGTTATAATCTTCTTGAAAGTATTCTACTACAGTTTCTACCCCAGCATCGTCGGCCGCCGCTAATACCAATCTTTCTGAGTTGTTCGCCGTATATTGAACGGGGATGATTGCCCCATTTCTACGCTCAAATCCAATATAATCATTTACCTCTACAAGATTGTCGGCTGAATCGCCTGAGTTATCATCTTCATAATAAACATCACCTTGATTTAATGAATATGCTTCACCAGGCCTACTTGCGTGAATTCCAATGACACATTCTTCTATAGTAGGGTCTGTCCCATCTTTAGCGTGGTCGGTAGTAGTAAGTCCAATAAAAATACCTTCATTAGTATTTCCTGGGTCGGCAAGAGTGTCTAAATTTATATAGAAGCGACCAGCACCCCACGTTAATGGTTCTTTACTTGATAGTGTTGCGTCAGCGTCACCTGGAGTCCCAGCATTTCGTTTTACTGTAGCATCAAGTCCAGTCTGCGGCGACACTGGAACTGATACTGTCACTTGATTTGCTGCGTAGGCCTCTGCCGCTGCTCCGTCATAATTAGCACACCTATACCCAATAACAACATTACCACCCTTGCCTAAACCTGTCGTTTTAGAATCAATAGAGCAACTCCACTGGCGACCACAAGACGGCATCGGGTTGTCATCAAAAAGGAGGTTACCAGTTCTATCATTCATTTTACTTTCTATGTCTAATAATAAGTCTTCATAATTTTCTAGGTTATATGTTCCGTGAGTTAAAATAAAATTCCCAACACTATCTTCAAATATATCAGCATTAGCATCACTAACTATAACGTCATGAGGATTAATATTAATAGCACATGAAGCAAGAGCAACTTCACTAAACGGCGGTAAGTTTATCTCATCGTTAAAGATGTTATCAAAATAGGCATCTGCTACGTTGTTTTCTGTTAATCTAACTATTTTCATTTTATAACATATTAGAATATATTTATTTGTATTAAATTATTTAAAAAATACTACCTATGATATAACAATGTATATATATAAAATAGTTATTAATGAAAACTATAGATTTGTAGGCAGCACCATAAGAACAATAACAAGAAAAAGATTTGGACATAGAGTTTGTGCTAAAAATACCTCAACCTATTGTAGTTTATATAAAAAAATCAGAGAATTAGAAATAGAACCAACCTCTATAGATTTAGAAGTTCTTGAAGAGTTAGATCCTGAAGATGACATAGATGTTAAACTAGCATATTGGAAAAAAAAGGAAAATTCTAATCTTTTAGAATGCCGCGCCCATTTATATATTGATGGTAAAGTAATAATAAAAAAAACTAATATGGCGTGTAAGTGTAATGTAGAGAAAACTAAAATAATAAAAGGCGAACCATATATATTAAGATTTGATTGATTATTCTACTTATCCATTAGTTTAGCATCAATTTTTTTTTTACACTCTTGGGCCACTTTAAGAGCATCATAACCATCGTCTTTATTTTCTAATTCATCAATTTTATCATCAAATTCATTAATAATAGAGCAGAAATCCCAACTAATACCAGTTTCTTTATCTCCATCTATTAGAAACCACGTTTCTTGATAGTAATTTTGGGCCGCATAAAAGAATTCTTTAACAGTTGAGAGATCCATTAGAATTAGTAGTTTAAGATTTATACATAAAAAATAAATATATAAATAATTATCAAATTTTTTTCATTAAGTTATAAGAAAGTTATATACGAAACCCCCATTAGATATAATAATAATAAAAAATCCTAACATACAAATATACATTG
>Ga0181420_1000354_pt1 | contig 18601 bp, 22 predicted proteins | sample 43SPOviralmetaG_FD_130145 | JGI IMG/M metagenome (GOLD analysis project Ga0181420, IMG submission 130145) | Marine viral communities from the oligotrophic San Pedro Time Series (SPOT) site, San Pedro Channel, CA, USA - 43 SPOT_SRF_2013-05-22 | ecosystem: Environmental > Aquatic > Marine > Strait... | reverse complement strand
GCGAAGATGCTATTAAGAAACTTGGTGCCATAGCAACACTAGTATTAGGTGAAAATGTAGTAGAAAAATTGCGTGAAAGTTTAAGTGCGGCAGGATTTGGTGACTTTGAAAGAACATTAGCAGAAGGATTAAAGAATGCGGCAATGGAATTTGAAGATGCGTTAACACAGGCTTTCTTAACAGGTGAAATGAATTTAAAAAAGTTTAGAGATTTGTTAAAAGAAGTATTAGTCAAAGCATTTATACAAAAAACAATAACAGGACCAATTGGTGCTTTAATGGGACTAGCAAGTGGTGGACCAGCACAAGCAGGAACCCCTTATATTATTGGTGAAGAAGGACCAGAAGTTTTTGTGCCTAACACATCAGGTACAGTTATACCAAACGATCAACTTAGAAGTAGCGGTGGTTCAGCAATGGGCGGTACAAACATTGTGTATAACATAAGTGCTGTTGATACTCAAAGTTTTCAACAAGCAATAGCAAGAGACCCAGAGTTTATATTTGCTGTTACTCAAGCAGGTCGAAGAAGATTACCAGGAGCATAACATGAGTTTTCAAACAATAATAGACAACGCATCAACAGTAGGAATTGATAGGCGTAAAGCAACCAGTAGTGTAGTAACTAGAAGTGGACATCTTAAGACAGCAGAAAGACTGCCAAGTGTTTACATGTTTACAGTAAGTATTCCTGATAGTTTAACATATAGCACAAATAGAGGTTTAGTAGAAGAACTAGACAGGCTAGATAGAACAATAGAAGAAGAAATTAATATAGGTAGCACAAACACAGGTTTAACTTACATCACAAGTTATCAAGGTGTGCTAACAAACAGTCAAGTTGGGCAAGTCACTGTAACAAGTGCTACAGGCGGTAACATAGTATTGAATACAACAAGTGTATCAGGCTCACCTAGTGGTACTATGTTTAAGAAAGGTGACTACATACAGTTAGATAATAATTACAGATACCCATATACAGTTACAGCAGATGTTACATACAGCGGTACTAGTGTCACGGTGCCTATAAACAGAGGTTTCCTAGACCAAACAGGATATACTGTAAGCGGTAAAGGAATTAAAGTAGGCAAAGATATCACATGGCGTGTTAAAGCACTTACTAATCCCACATACAGTATTATACCGCATGATAGAATAAGTTTTAATGGTGATTTCCAATTGGTAGAGGTTGTTACATAATGACTACTACTATAACTGCTGTACAAGGCAATAACATTGCTCCAATAACATTGATTGACTTAGATCTTAATGGTACAGTATACTATATAAGCAGTAATTATAAAGCAATAACACATAACTCTAACAGTTATACAGAACTAGGTGCTTTCTTAAACATAACTGAAATGCGTGATGAATTACGCCACAGTGAGGGCGATCTATCAATTACATTAAGTGGTATTCCCAGTGAAGCAAACTATCTACAAAAAGTAATGACAGACCCTGTAAAAGGTGGCAATGTTACAATCTATAGAGGATTTGTAGATGCTGAAACACAAGAACTAATAGCAGGACAAGTATTTACAAGATTTAAAGGTGTAATAACTAATTTTGTTATTGATGAATCACTTAACTTCTTAACGCATGAGAACGATTATGCTGTTACTGTTACAGTAGCAGGTTTAACAAGTGTGTTAAACAACATGTTAAGAGGACAAAAAACAAATCCAGATGAACGCAAAAGGCGTTATCCAAATGATAAAAGTTTTGATAGGATACCTATTCTATTCAATACTACATTCGACTTTGGTAAAGAATACACTGGTGGTGGCGGAGGCTATGGTGGTGGCGGTGGAGGCGGTGGCCGTGGTGGCGGTGGCCGTGGACGAGAACAACAAAGATAAAAGGATATATAGATATGATAAAACAAGCAGATATAAAAGATTTCAAAAACATTAAGAAAATGTTTATTAACTTCGCCAATAGTGCGCCAGTTGATTACTTACACAATCCAAAGTACGATGATGATTATATAGATCAGATATTTTATGGTATTGTAAAAAAAGGTGTATTATTGTACGCAGAGCAACAAGGTAAACCAGCAGGTTTCTTTATTGCTGTACCAACACCTGATTTATGGTTACCACATGTACCTCCAGTGTTGCGTGAAGCGGCATGGTGGGTAGAACCAGAATTTAGAGATGGTACAATAGGCGGTAAACTATTCATGAAGTATCAACAAATAGCAAAGGATTGGAAAGACAAAGGATTAATAACAGGTCATACAATGACACTTATGGAGCAATCTCCAGATATAAAACTAGACAAATATGGCTATAAGCCAATAGAAACAATTTATTACGCGGAATAAGATATGGCAGTATTTTCAGCAATAGCAAGTGCGATAGTAGGTAGCATATTTACAGCAGGAACTATACTTGGTTCTACATTGTTATATGCGGCGGCTGTAGGCGTAGTTGCGGCAGGATTAGGATTTGCTACAGCAAAATTATTAGGTGTGTTTGACCCACCTGACTTAGGGCCAGACCCAGGCGTTAAGATACAAGTAGCACCAAGCACAGACAACAAGATAGGTGTGGCTTTTGGACGCAACTTTATGAGTGGTCCAATAACAGATGTTGCTATAACAAATAGTAATGATACAATGAACTATTGTATTACATTGAGCGAATATCTAGAAGGCGCAACATATACAGTTAATAACATATATTGGGGAGATAGCAGACTTAACTTCAGCGGTGCTAATGTTATAAGTCAATACGATCCTAACGCAACAACAAACACTAATTGGGCAAACAAAATAAGAATGCGTTTATACGCAGGTAGTACAAATTCAGCAGATCAAGTATTTCCAACATCAGGTGCCGTAAACGCCACAACAATGATGAGACATTGGACTAACCCTACAGCATACAGCATGGAAGACTTAGTATTCTTAATGGTAGAAGTAGACTATGATGCTGAAAATGGACTCACAGGACTAGGTGCCTTAAGTGTAGACATGACTGTGAATATTGATAATCCAGGTGAGGTGTTACAAAGATACTTAAACAATAGTACATGGGGAGCAGGACTTGCCAATACATTTATAGATACAACTAGTGTTATAGGCACAGCAAATACAGCCATGAAAGGATATTGCGATGAGCAAATAAGTTTTACAAATAACGCAGGTGCTGGTGCTACAATAGACAGATGGCAAACAAACGGTTACATAAACACTAACAGAGCAGTATTAGAAAACATCGATAGAATATGTAGAAATGCTAATACTTTCTTTACATTTGATGGCAAACAAGGCAAATTTAAAGCAGTTCCTAACAGAGCGTTAAGCAGTACTGAACTAGCAAGTTGCTTTGTGTTAAATGATGATAACATAGTAAGTAAAATAGGTGTACAAAGTACAGAACTTTACAGTTTATTCAATAGTGTGAAAGTAGAGTTTGCTGATCGAAACAGAAAAGATCAAACAAATACTGTGGTAGTTACTACACCAGCAGGAGATAGAAACACAGGTGAACAAGATAATGAACTTAATTTTAGAAGTGAATTGGTAAACAATAATGTACATGCTACTGCTTTGGCAAATATTGATTTAGTACAAAGTAGAAATGGTATGGTTATTCAATTAGATGGTGACTATAGTACATTACAAATAGACGCAGGTGATGTTGTTAAATTAACAAATAGTGTATATGGATTCACAGACAGATTGTTTAGAGTTATGTTGAATAAAGAAAAACTCACACAAGATGGCATGATTACATGCGAATTAACTTTGCTTGAATACAATGCTGATATTTATACAGTACCAGCAGTAACAGAAACGCCTGAAGAAGATGATCCTCTAGATATACCAATTTCACCACCTGCTGATGATACACCACCACCTAATAAGTATCAATTGTTATATCAAAATGTACCAAGTAAAAGTGTAACAGGTACTGGTACTACTTGTAATTCATTAGTATTTAAACAAGGACCAAATGTATATTCAAATGTGCTTGTAACTAGTGGTACAGCAGACTTTACTGTAGGCGACACAGTTATTGTTAGTGGTGGCAACTTAGGTGGCATAGATGGTACACATGATTTATCCTTTACAGTAGATACTGTAAGTTCAGGTTCTATTGTAAATCCTGTAGGTAATATAACAGGTGTAGCAAATGTTTATGATAGAGATGTTTACGGAGGCACTATACCTACATCAGGCTTAGCAGACTTAACAGCAGGCGCACAAATTGAAGATGCTCCAGCAAATAAAACAGACTTGCCTAATGATGATACTGTAGTAGACTTATTTACACCACGCAATCTTGATTATACATTATCTATAGAAGGCATAGAACCAGGAGATTACAGTTTTGTTGCTCAAGGTACTCCTATAGGCGCAATGCCAGGAAGCGGTACAGCAAACTTTTCATTTAGAGCAAATGTAGTCACAACAGATGTACAAGGTGTTAGTTCGTCAACAGAATTTGGCGCAACAGTTAATAATGATACCACAATACCTAAAACAATGACAGCAGTGAAAAAAATAACTATTCCAGCAGATTCTAAGTCAGGTAGTGTTGTTTTGCGTGGCAAGAACACATTAGATACAAATAGTGCGGGACAAAGAGGGTTTGCCAACATGAAATACGACTTAATAAGAATTAATAAAGGTGATATATTCTAATGAAGATTGATAAAGTTATAATTTATAATAATACCACAGGCCATATAGAACAAAATATAAGGATAGCACCTACTAGTCTAGAACTTATGTTAACAGGTAGAAGTTATTTAAGCAGTATGGTATATGATTTAAAAGGCGAAATAAATGATTATTGTGTTAATGTAAGTGTGGATCCACATGTGGTAGAACCATTGCCTGAACCAACAATAGATGTAGTTAAAGAAATTAGAATACAAAGACAAACATTATTAGCAGTATGTGACTGGACTCAAGCACCAGATTCTCCATTATCAGACAGTAAGAAGGCAGAATGGCAAACATATAGACAAACACTTAGAGATATGCCTTTAACATACAACAGTGAAACAGACATAGAAAATGTTGTTTGGCCTACTAGACCAAGTTAAACAGATAAATACATTTTAAATAAAATGCCTATTTTACCTCAGTAACATAGGAATACCCATCAGGAGTAGATTATGAGCGGACGTACCCTTACAGTTAGTCAGTATTTAGGCGGATCTGACAACGTAAAATTTATAGAAAAATTCCCCAGCGAACAAACCACATTCAATTACAACTTTGGCGCAAACATTGCCAATTACGCATTTGAATTAGACGCACAAACCATTGTAGTAGATACACTAGCATACGATAGAATCACAGGCGATCCAAACTTTACAGATTCAAATGTAATTGGACATTTTGCCAACGTTGACATTGGTGCTTCTAATGTTTCTGCTAGAAATAATGCCGCAGGCACAGTTAACATTACTATTCCTTCTCATATCTACACACAAGCATCAAAAATATTACCAGATGCTAGAACTAATATACCAATAACTATATTTTCAGTAGCATGGACAGATTCTGGTCAAACACCAAATACAGTTCAAGCACATAGATGGGCAATCATTGAACGATATAAACCAGGAGATAACGCATTAGGAAATGTACTAACAAGTGCTGGATTTACCAGTTTAACAACTTAGGAGTAACAAATGGCTAATGTAACAGTAACCGTATCTCAACCAAACGTAACAGTTAGCACCGCTAACATATCAAATGTTTCAGTTTCAGAAAGTACAAGTAATGTAGTAGTAAGTAGTGTTGCTACAGTCGCCAATGGCGAAGTAATAACAGGATTATTAAGTGTAACTGACACAGGAGGCGATGGTAGTTTATCATATGCTAGTAACACTGGTGTATTTACATATACAGGTCCTAGCCCAGGAGAAGTAAGAAGTCATTTTTCAAATACATCACCTATAACATTAAGTGCTGGAGTAATTGGCGTTGATAGTGCCGCATTATTCACAGGAAAAACCACAGACGATTTACCACAAGGTACAAGTAATATATACTTTAGTACAAGTGGTGCCGCAGTAAACAGTGATAACGTGCCAGAAGGTTCAAGTAATCAATATTTTACAACATCAAGATTTAACACTAATTTTGCTTCAAAAAGCACATCTGATTTAGCAGAAGGAACAAATTTATACTTTACCACAGCAAGATCAAATAGTGCCACAGAAGCCTATTTGGCAGGCGCTGATATTTCATTAGCAGGATTAACTGTAACAGGAAATGCCAGTGTTGCTAAATTCAATTCAAATATAACCATAACACCCGTAACAGCAGGTGCTAATGGTAATATTGTATTCGAAAACAATGCTACAGGTGTTGGCAGTTTAAATGTTATAGCAAAAGAACGCCCAATTAAATTAATTACAGGTGGTAGTGCTGTAGGATCTGGAAGATTTGATTTAGTACAGGCTGAACAAGGCACTGATATATCGATATTAGAATATGTAGGCGGTACTAGCGGTAATCTTTCATTAAAAACTTATGCTCCTCATAATCCAGGCGCCGCATTACCTAATTCACCAGGAACATTTGTAGTAGAAAATGTAAGAGGCACTATTAGTTCAGGCGGTGGTAGAATAGCAGATCCACAAAAAACACTTGAAATGTTTAAAGTTGACATTGAAAATACGCAATATAACAATACATCTGGTCCACAATTTAGAACAAAAATTACAGGTAATGTAACTCTTAACAGAGAGCAAAATAGATTAATACAGGATTTCAATACAGGTGTAGCACCAGCAGGAACTTCACCATTATGGACAGGAGCATTTCAAGGCCAGTGGTCTTTGCCTAAAGCCAACGTTGGTAATATAAATGTTTCGCAAGGTAATCACACAAATGATTCTAACACCAGTGTTTATGACATGGCAATTGTTACAGGTACTTCAAATAGAACTGGTGCTACTGTTCAAGGGCCTACAGTATATGATCTAGATTCAGGATTAACATATGAAAATACATTATACAGATATGATATAGGTAATGCTTTTGTTAGTGGTAAAACAGCAACTGATGTTCAAACACGTTGGCAAAAAATATGGACACCTAAACAACCTCCAATGGAATACCAAAAGGTATTACTAAGTGAATGGCCTATTAGCAGTATTAATCATGAAAGTACTTATCCTTCACATAACAGTTTATACATACACAATGACGGTGCTATATTCCTAGACAATAATCCAGCACATGGTACATATGATGGTAATGCTGGGATCGCCTATGGTGGTACACCTGAAGGGGGATCTAATAAAAATTTAAAACTAAACAGATATATTACTGTAACTAATCCAGCAAGTAATTCTGGCGTCAGTACCAATATAGCAAATTTAAACTTAGTTGCTGATAGATTAGGTTCTACACACGGTGGTGTTGGTAATGCCACAATAGTAGAAAATAAAGGTGTTATTGCTACACTAGTTACAGATTATGACACACCAATATTTGCTGTTGAAAAAAGGTCAGGTTCATTAGGTATAAGATCAAATACAGTTTCTAGACCATTTAAAGTAGACGCAGGCGGTAATGCCACAATAGGTAGGAATTTAGTAGCAGGTGCTAACGCAACTAGTGTACACGCCTTAACTGGTAATCTAAATATTACAGGTAACATCACAGCATCTGGCAATATCAATTACCAAAATGTCACAGATTTATATGTTACAGATCAAAAGATCACACTAAATGCCAATGCGGCAACAGACGCCACAGTAGAAATTATAGCAAATAGACCAGTAGCAGGTTCAAGCACACTTGTAAGATGGAACGAAACTAGTGATGTATGGCAGTTTACTAATGATGGTAGTACATTCTACAATATACCAGCAAGTACAACTGACCTAGCAGAAGGAACTAACTTATACTATACTGATGGTAGATTTGATACAAGATTAGGCACAAAATCAACAACTGATCTTACTGAAGGAACTAATCTTTATTATACTACAACTAGAAGCAACGCAGACTTTGATACAAGATTAGGTACAAAGACCACAAGTGATTTAAGTGAAGGAACTAATCTTTACTATACAACAGCAAGAGCAAATCTTGCCATACAAAGTTACCAAGGAACTATAAACACACCAGGCACTATTGATTCAGGTGGGATAACAACAAATCAATTAATATCAAATAATGTAATAAAAACAAATAAAATTCAATCGTTTGATACAACTGGTGGTATCTATATAAACGATAATGGTGGGGTAAATCATGCTCCAATTATCAATATTGCTTTGAGATCAAAAAATGATTCTAATGTAGCAATCACAGAAGGTTTTAAAATCCAAGGTTCCACACTTGCTAACGGTCAACCAGGTGTTGGCAATTTAAGCGATCTTATGATTGTAAACCCATTAGGTGGCGTTGATTTTAGACTAGATCAAGGTAGTGCTAATGTTAGTGATGGCGGAGACTTTAAAGTACACTCTTCAGGTACAGGATCAAATACATTTGTAGTAAAACGATCAGGCAACGTTGATATTAAACAACAACTAAACTTAACAGGTCCAACAAATAGTGACAGTAATTTAACAACTACAGCAAATATAAGTGGTAACGTTATAACTGCTACTACTGGATTAATATCAAATAAAGTAGAGTCAACTGCCAGCAGTAACATATCACTAGATACAAATACCAAAGCAGTAAAAATACTCAAAGACTTTGCCAGTGTAACAAGTCAAGATACACTGATTCTAGACTCAGATGGTTATAGACCTTTAAATTGGAAAACAGCATATCCTAGTTATTCTGGTTCAGGATTGCGTAGAAACACACTACATCAAGGTACTGCTACAGCAGGTTCACCAGTAGTTACAGTCACAGAAAGTGCTGTAAACTTTTGGTATGGTACACCTACTGCTGGACAAAGAACAGACGCATTTGCTAACATAGCCGCAAATTGTATGTTTGTAACTAAGGCAACTAATGCTGGAACAGGTAACAGCACAACATCACCATTCCCAATAGGAACTAGAATACTAAGTGTTGATCCTTCAGCATTTACAATCACAATGACACAAAATGCCACAGCAGATGCCACATTTAGTCAAGCAGATGGCACAGGTTTATTTACAGGTGATGGAGCATATGATACTAATCAACCATACGGTGAATTATATGTAACAAATGCTGATTGGAATGGTGGTAGTGATCAATCAATCGAATTTGCTGTATTTACAGGTAGCACAGATAATTTGAGTTATGGTGTTGATGGACCACAAGATGCTGACCTTACCACCAGTGTAGCAAGTGGTACAATCACAAATGGTGATTACTATACATCACAAAGAAGTAAAGTAACTACTAACTTAGGTTATACAGCAAGTAAAAATGGTTTCACAGTAGGTGACGGTGCTACATTATCCAGTAGATTTGAAAACGATAATTTTGCCACAAAAGGTATAAACATTGTACATGATGGAGAGGCCACATTCAGTACTGAATTTGGTAGTAGCAGTTGGAACAGTCAATATGGAATAAAGCAGTACACAGAAAGTACTCTTCAAAATAGTTTTCCAACACAAGGACCCAGATTATTATTAAGTAGTGCTAAAGGTAAAATTTCAGATGACCCTTTTAACACATATCCTAGAAGTGGACAGAGTTTAGGTCAAATAGCATGGCAGGCCACAACAGGTAAATCACTAACACCTAGTAGTTTAAGAGTACCTGTTTATATAAATGCTATTGCCTCAGAAGACCACAGTTTAGGTTCAAATACCAATGTATATTTTGGTGTCACAAGTAACAGTGATAACCAAAGTGTTAGTAACAAAGCACACATATATCTAGCATCACAAGACGGTAAAACTATTATTGCCGCAGGTGAAAAAGGCACTACCAAAGAAGATATCTATTTTGCTCCAGCATTACAACCAAATCCAGGTTATAGTATACCTACAACATATGACTTTAGTACTGTAGCAGGACAGAAGAGTTGGGCAAAAATGAATTATGCCAATACTTCAGCAACTAGTGGTGCTCAATTAACAGTAACACATGGTCAAAGTGCTGGTGCTGGTACAGTAGGTGATCAAGTTGTTAAATTAGCAAGAAATGACAACAGTTACAGTTTAACAGGACAAGTTATAAACGCAGATAACACACCAAACAATGTGTTTGGAGCAGGTGTTGTCGGTAACACTTATGATTCCATAGGATCATTGACAGGCAGTGGTAACTATGTAGATGGTACAGCCGCAGTTATAAGTGGCTTTACAGGTTCACCATATGCGGCACTAAACGGAACAACAAAATATCTTAAATTCTTTGGTCAATTTGGTAGCATAGCAGTCTATGAACTATATGATGATGCTGGTTTAACTACTGGTTTTGCCAGTGGTATTGCGGCTGGTTCAGCCCAGAACTTAGGTCCAGGTGTATTTACATATACAGCAACGCAAAGCAGTGGTGTAACTGCTAAATCATATAGTTTAGAACTAGAAGAACAAAGTAATGTACTAAAAATAAAAGAAGATGCGGCTGTACGTTTATCAATAGATACAACAGAAACAGAACTGTTTAACAGATTACAACTGTATAGTTTAACCACAACTGAAATTAACGCATTGGCTTCACCACAAGCAGGACAAGTAGTGTATAACAGCACACTAAATCAAATGTGTTTATATAATGGTAGTGCTTGGCAGAAGATTACTCAAGCAACAATGTAAAAGGAGAATAAATGGCTAGAATGACTAGAGCAGAAAAAATACAAGTATACCTAAATTTAGGTTACACACAAGAAGAAGCAGAAATGTATGTAGATGTTGCGGGTCACGGAGACGAGGCCCCAGAAGCATTTAGAGACTAATATGCCAGTGGCACCAGATTACATGCGTAGTGCCGCTAAGAAGGCATTAGAAATAAGAAAAGACTTACCACCTAGTAGACAATACGGTACTAGAGTAGGGTTAGCAAGAGCAAATCAAATAGCAAATGGTGATAATTTAAGTTTAAGAACACTAGTTAGAATGAGAAGTTATTTAATTAGGGCAAGAGAAAGTTACAGAACAGCAAGAGACAAAGGATTGACAGCAGAGAACAGTAAGGCAATTGGCGCATATTTGCTTTGGGGTGGTCCTAGAGCATTGAATTGGGCCAATGATCAAATAAAGAGATTACAAAAATGAAGGAGATAAACATGGCATCGATGAGAGGCGGTAAAAAGAAGAAAAAGAAAAAGAATCAGCGTGGCGGCAAAGGTCGCAAGTAGTGATTCAACATGGCGTACTTACTTTGCCAGTATAAAGCAAGTATGTCCTTGGAGCAGTAAATTTATGGATAATATATTAGTTTGGGAAAATGATGTTAGGTGTTTAAGCACTATAGCATGTTTATTCCCAGGTACTAAGTTTGAAGCATTTGTGTTTGTGTACAAAGACAAGTCAGCAAATGAACTAGAACAATTAGCAGATAAAATGAACAACAAATACACACATAGCGAATTTTTATGGAGTCATCCAGAAGAAGGCGGTGATTCTACTCATGTACCTTGTGTAATACAACAAGATAGGGTACAGTTACAAACAATAAGGGATAACATAGGATATGTGGAACAAAATTAAACAATGCTGTAAAACAATATGGCAAAAGATAAAAGACATGTTAGGAATGTAATATGACTAGAAGAATTACCACCCAAGAATTACATAAAGAAATTGAGCAGATCAAAAACAATCATTTGGCTCACATGGCTGAGGACATAGATGAACTTAAAGATGCTGTTAAGGATAACAGAGAGTTCTTTCAAGGTAGGTTAGATCGCCTAGACAATAGAATATTTTGGATTCTTGGGATGGTTCTTAGTACTCTAGTCACACTAGTAGCCACCATTATATCAAGCAACATGTAACGCACACACGCCGTCTGTAAGCAACGATCTTGCTGTAGGGTATCAAGTACCTTATAAATACAATACATGACGCAAAACGAAGCACAAACACTTATAGACAAGGTAGAACATAAACTATATGGTATCAGTGCCAATAACTACTTTAAGTATCAAGTAGGTTATCATTTAGACGAATTCAAACGCACAGGCAAGTATGCTGAAGTGCTACAACATTATATCAATAACAAACCAATATACTTACACCACAAGGTATTCTATTTCCATGGTGTTATAATAGATAGAAACAAAATGCGAGTCGAACTGTATTCTAAAATATGTAGGCACAAAGTATGGAAGAAAATTAGTAGAATCTCCAAGAAATCACTATTATAATATATTTTTCACTAAGTATTAATGGCTTGTCCTAACAAACCTACTCTAGATGTAAAACTAGAATGAAGAAACCTTAGTCCTATAATGGCTAGGGTTTTTTTATGATTAGATAAATAACTTTGTAAAGACAATTAGGAGATACAAATGAAATATGTCAGACTAAGACCAAATCATCAAACAGTAATAAAGATAGCATTTAACATCAGTTTGATAGAAATCTTAAAAATCACACAAAAAGCAGGTATAATGAGCAATGAAATAGATAATTTATTTCGCTGTAAAAAAGTATACAAGTTCAAAGACGGTGAAAGGGTATACATACCTAAAATAGTGCCAGAAGGGCATAACTTATACAGTTTCTTAGCACATGTGCTTAGTGGTATAGATCTAGATGAACCATTACCGCAAAAAACTGTTAAAAATATATTCAGTAGTGTAGAACTAGTAAAGAAAGCAGTATTACTAGACTTCAAAGAAAGCAATTTACCGTTATTACACAAACTAGAAGAAGTAAGCAAGATAAGTAAAAGTTGAAATAGGCATACATGGCAAACACAAAACAAAAACAAACACTGGCAAAAACACTTTATGGCACACAAGATCTAACCAGGTTAGATACCAAACAAATAGCACTCATCAAGGCAATATACAAAGACATAACTAAAAAACAGAACGCAAGGTTGACCCGCCAGACATAATTGGGTTGAGAACAAGGCTATATGAGACCAAGATAACTTGTATAGACTCTATAAGGATTAGTCTGTTATCCGCAAACACAATAGTTCATAAACAATGTATGTAAAGAGAACGAATCATACACTAGGCCTTAGCAGGTGTGGAGTGAGTAAGAGATCCATTGAACTGTGAGTAAATACCTGCTCCCTTATATGGCTGTACACAATGAAACAGAATGAGGAGGGAACCGTAAGAGGTTCCTTCTGACCAAAACTTCTAAAACAGAATGTAAGAGAAGAAAAGATTCATGAAGCAACTTGTTTGCGAAATGAATAGGTCTTTAGACCTGAATAAGGTTCAAGTTATTACTTGACATAGTGTAAGAGGTATAGTATAATATGAATATGAAGAAATATATAAGCAAAGCAAATTGGATTAATCACAATGAAATACATTTTGCTATAGCATCAAAGCAATATGCTTTCAAGAGGTATGATTGGTTGATCAGGGAAGCAGTCAGTTTGGTTCCTAGGTTATTAGGTGTGAAAGGTCAGATGGATATGAGGTTACGAGGTTGGAAGACTCAAGTGATGTGTACACCAGCAGACAACAACGAAAGTACTGACTACATAGATGTGATAGTAACAATGACACATGAAAACCCAGATATCACAGCACTAGAAAGCAAATACATTCACAGCATGATCAACAAAAGCAATTTGCTGTTTCAAGATGCTATGGATCAAAAAAGCATGCCAGAAACTTTGCGTGAAACATAATTAAGTGATAAATATAAGTGTACTAACAAAATTAGTACCAAACATTAGGAGAAGATATGTTACAGTTACAAATACCTGAGGACAAAACACCACAAAGTATTCGCGAAGAATCTGTGCGCAGATATCGACATGGTAGCATGAGCAAAGAAAACTACAATGTGTATCACTATATACATAATTACAGCAATTACGAATCAGTTATGTATGACTTCTACTTGCGTGATAAAGCATACTGCGATAGACACATGACCAGTTTGCTAGTAGACATATCTAACTATGACAAAGACTTAGTATGGGCTTGTCAAGATGTAAAAGATTACTACAAGTCATTGTACTACAATAAACATGAAGTAGCATTGACATACAAGAAGTATGTTTCATAAAGAGGTTGACATTGGCCTGTTTTATGTGTATAATGTACTTAATAAGATAAATAAAAGTGTACTAACAAAATTAGTACCAAACATTAGGAGAAGATAATATGTCAAATATTACAAAAATTAGAGTCATGCTAGATAGCAACGGTAATCCTGTTATGGATCCAATTACAGTTGAAAGATCTAGTCTAGACTTACTAGAATCTTATATCTATGAAAAAGAAAAAGAATTAATGATTCAAGCAAATGAAGAAATTCAAAACCCAGAGGAGAAATAATAATGTCAAACAACGAAATAATAACTGAAGCAAACGGCTTCGAAATAGAAAAGATTCTAACACTTACTAAAATGTACAGATTAAAATTCATGAATTCAAAACCAGAAAGTGACCCTGATCATTTAGTAACTGAATTCTTCATGATAGTAGGATGCTACAATCAAGATCCAGAAGAATACATTAGAGCATACCAAGAAGTACACAGGTACGAAATGAACAAACAAAACGGACCATTTTGGATAACAAATTTTGAATGCGAAGAAGCAACACATCATGAACCTGATCTTAACTTACTAGACTTAAGATACGGACATAGTGACGAAGGCTTAGCAGTATACGATCACAGTAATTGTACAATTCAAAGTTTAAACTACGGTTGGGATCTAAAAGATGTACAGGCTATCATAGAAGCCAAAGAAGAAGAATCGCGACAAAGGCCAAGAACACCTTTAACAGTGGTATAAATGAATAACAAAGGCTACAACAAAGAGCAGAATCGATATATGGAAACTGCTCCCATTAAAACCAGTATCCAAGTAATTGATGTACTCAATGAAAAGATGGGTTTTAGTGGCGGTTGGAGTCATCAAAAAGGCAAATACTTCACAGTAGTTATGACCATGTTCACAGAGTTAGCAGATGGCACTAGAGATGTAGAAATATTACATTCATATCCCAAACGCAACGGTAAAGCATGGAACAAATGGTTGCCTGTTATAAAAGCAGTCAAAGACAAAGGCTTAGTACCAGAACTGCGTGGTGCTTTCAGCATAGTAAAGCCTGCTAGTAGTAAACGCAGAACAGTTAAAGAAGTAAGCAAGTTCAAGATAAGCAACAAGTACACAGAAGAAGAATTTGCTCAGGCATACAGTACATTTATGGGTATTGATCTACCTAAAAATGGCCCAGACCTATTTACAGAAGATAAATAATACTGTTGGACGCAATGTTATAACACGTGGATCATTCGAGACACGTTCACTAAATATAAACTAAACACTTATAGATAGTCCTCAATTTATTGCCAATAAATGTTAGCCATAATGCTTATAGCAGTAATGATATAATAATGACATAGAAAAAATTGTTTCCCAGAATCAATTGATTTCTCCTAAAACTTTATATTGCGGACAACTTAAATTAAACAGAGGACAGCATATCAAATATGCGTCTGACATTTTTAATTTTCCTAAATATATTATTTAATCGGAATAATAGTCGAAACCCTCTAGTTTGAACTCATCTTTCTAGGGGGTTTCTGCTGATTAGATAAATACTTTCTACGTTACAGAACGATTAACTCTGAGGTAAACAACATGTCACAAGAAGACAACCAACAAGAACAACTCCCTTATCAAGTAAAAAACATCAAACGTGGTGAAAAAACAGTCACGGGTCGAGTAGTAGGCAGAGATAAAGTAGTAATACCAGAAGATGAATTCTATCAAATGGCATGCTTATTCTCAACATGGAAAGACTTTTCAGACTATTACGGAGTACCACAACAAACACTTCGCGACAACTTTCGTGACTTATATACAAAAGCACGTCAAGTCACAAAACGCAAACTAAGAAGCAAAATGCTAGAAACAGCACTCAATGGCGACAGAGTCATGATGATATGGTTATCCAAGCAATGGTTACAAATGAGTGATTCACCAATTGAAACTGAAGGTGAACAAGTGTTGCCATGGAATGACGACCCAAAAGACGAAGTCTGATAAATAACTATGTTGAACGACATAATCAATTAACTTTAACCTTAAAAGGAGGAAACTGTTAGTAGTGTATCAAATATGTCGTTTCAACACATTAAAGGTATATAGGTGAAGTTAAGCAAAGTTCAAAAGAAAGTATCTGATGATACAAATAGATTCCGCATACTCGCAATGGGTAGACGCGGAGGCAAGTCATACCTTGCTATGAATGAAATGGCCAAGTTTGCCAGATTCCCAAACCAACGCATATTAGCCGTTGCCCCAACATACAAACAATGTAAGAACATATGGTGGAATGATCTCAAAGGCATGCTCATAGAAAAGAACTGGGCAAAGAAGATTAATGAATCAGACTTACAAATAACTCTAGTAAACGGTAGTACCATTACACTTCGTAGCAGTGAGAACTACGATGCTTTACGTGGTGCCAAGTATAACTTTATAGTGTTAGATGAGTGTGCTGATATGAAGCCTGAAGTATGGTTTCAAGTGTTACGTCCCACTTTATCAGATACTGGCGGACACGCACTATTCATTAGTTCACCTAAAGGTAGAAACTGGTTCTATGAATTATGGTGTGAAGGTGAAAAAGAAAACTACAGCAGTTATCAGTTTACCACACTACAAGGCGGATGGGTACCAGAAGCAGAAGTAGAACAAGCAAAGCAAGATCTAGACAGTAGAACATTTCAACAAGAGTATGAATCACAGTTTGTCAGTTACTCAGGTGTTATATACTATGCCTTTGCTGATCAAAACATAAAAGCATATCCAGGACATAGCAAAGACGACACAATACACATAGGATGTGACTTTAATATTGATCCAATGAGTGCCACAGTAGCCATTATAAAGAACGATGTAGCATGGATAATAGATGAAATAGAAATATACGGTTCTAATACTAATGAACTGGTACAAGAGATAAAAGCCAGATATCCACATAACCGTATCATAGCATACCCAGATAGTTCAGGCATAAAGCGAACTACTAACTCAGGTATAAGTGATCACCAAATACTACAAAACGCAGGATTCCGTTTAATGGTACAGCCAGGCAATCCACCTGTTATAGATCGTATAGCAAGTGTTAATGCCGCTTTTGAAAAGAACAAACTGTTTATTGATCCAAAGTGTAGAAGTGTAAAGAACTGTCTTATAAAGCACACTTATAAAGAAGGAAGTCGTATACCCACTAAAGATCAAGGGCATGATCATATGAATGATGCCTTAGGATACTTTGTGTATCAACACTTTGCCATTAAGAAGAATAAAACACAAGGCACTAAGCCAATGACTAGGAGATTATAATGAAACCAAATGTAATGATTATTGGAGGTACTGGTTATACAGGTAGTGCTTTGTATCAATATCTAGAACAACATGATTACCCTGTAATGAGCATAGACCTAGAATGGTTTGGCAATCCAGCAAACATACCAAACAAAGTTATTGACATGAAAGACCTAGGTCATACCAAGTTGCTAGACTGGGCAGACCACATAGTAGTACTAGCAGGTCACAGTAGTGTACAAATGTGTGCTGACAACTTCTTAAGTGCCTATAACAATAACGTATCTAACTTTGTTAAACTGTTACATTATATCAAACCAAATGTAAACGTTACTTACGCAAGTAGTTCAAGTGTATATGGTAGATACTCAGAACATTACGCAAAAGAAACATCACCGTTAAGTGCTCCTATCAATCCGTATGATAGTACAAAACAGTTGCTAGATAATGTAGCAATAAATTACGCCAAAGATAATCCGCAAAATATCATAACAGGACTGCGGTTTGGTACAGTAAATGGCTATAGCCAGAACTTACGCAATGACGTAATGATTAACGCAATGACGCATAGTGCGATCAATTCTAATTGCGTAAATGTGTTTAACGGTGATACCCGCAGAAGTTTGCTAGGTATAAGAGACATGTGTAGAGCAATACATAATGTTATAGACCACAGTAAGCATAGTGCTATATATAACCTAAGCAGTATTCACAGTACAGCAGAACAAATAGGTTATACAGTAGCAAATGTGTGCGGCAGTGATCTAAATGTAAGTGCTACACCACCAGCAACAGGTAATGAAAAACTAATTACCAAAAACTATGACTTCTGGTGTAGTTCTAGCAGTTTTGAAATAGACTATAACTTTAAGTTTGAAGACACTATAAAAAGCATAACCACAGAATTAATTAATCAATACCACTTATGTACACCAAGCAAAAGAGATAGGGAGATAATATATGGAATATAAAGAACTAAACAGTTGTATAGCATGTGGTTGGCAGTTTGGCCTAGAACCTGTACTAGACTTAGGTTCACAACCATTAGCAAACAATTATGTCAAAGAACAATGTGAAGTGCCTGAATACCCACTAGCACTTAACCATTGTCCTAACTGTGACCACGCACAATTAAGTGTTGGCGTCAATCCAGAACTAATGTTCAAACATTATCTATATGTTACTGGTACAAGTCAAACACTAAAGGATTATTGCGATTGGTTT
>Ga0181420_1000351_pt1 | contig 18681 bp, 9 predicted proteins | sample 43SPOviralmetaG_FD_130145 | JGI IMG/M metagenome (GOLD analysis project Ga0181420, IMG submission 130145) | Marine viral communities from the oligotrophic San Pedro Time Series (SPOT) site, San Pedro Channel, CA, USA - 43 SPOT_SRF_2013-05-22 | ecosystem: Environmental > Aquatic > Marine > Strait... | reverse complement strand
CTTATAGCAAACTTAGCAGTAGGTGACACTTGTAACTTTTCAGCCATCTTAGCTTGTTCAGCTAATGGTTTTGATTGAAACGCTTGAGTACTAGGTGTAGCTTCTGCAATAAACTTAGTTGCAATAGCTTTAGCTATAGCTGTTTTTCTATTGCTAACAGTTTGAGCTGTACCACCCGTAAGAAAATTAGCAAGTTGAGTTTCAGTAGGTTTTAGTCTATTATATAAGTCTGCACCTGCTTTCATTTGCTGTGGAGTTACATAAGCAACTCTACCTTGCATCATAAACTTTTCTATTTCTTTTTGCTTTGTAAGTCTTCTATTAAATTCAGTAAACAGCTTAGGCTTACCTTGCTTAGTTAAACCAGTATCAAACCTAACTAAAGAACCTATACCTAAACCTTTTATAAACTTAGGGTTTTGTCTTATAAATTGCCTGTAATCTTGCAGCGATCTACCACCTAATATTTCTTGCTTAATAAAATTTACAAAAGCTGTATCAGGTTTTAAAACTTCTTTTCTAAACTTATCATTAAATGGATCTTTACCTTGTGTTTGCTCTGTAACAAACTCTCTTATTTTATCTTTTGTTTCTTTAGATAATGGTTGACCATCTATTTTTATGCTATCAACTAATTTAAAGTCAGCATCAGCTTCAGCTACAGTTTCAAAAGGAGCTGGACCATCATCTGCTATTTCACCAACGCGCTCATCAGACATTCTAGTCGTAACATCTTCATCACCAATTTCTTCTTGATAAAACTTTTGACGTTTAGGATTTATGTTTGCTATAACAAGAGTTGAAAAAGCATTTCCAGGATTATATCTTTGTAATAAACCAGGTAGATATTCCATTACAAAACTTTCAGCATCTTCTTTTTTAATAGCCTTTAAACCTTGTTGCGAAGCCTCTCTTGATTTATATCCTTGAAAGTTTAAACCAGGACCTGAAAGAGCAAGTCTTTTATATTGTTTTATAAGTTCAGCATTGTCTGCTTGGATTTTACCTTCTTTATAATCTCTAGCAAGTTCATTTAATTTAGATCTTGAAAAGCTTTCACCTGTAAAATCACCACCAACTGTATATTCTGCTCTACCTTCTTTACCAAAATGAGCTTGTGCATTATAGTTTTTAATAAACCTAAGAACATCAGCGCCTTGATTAGTTTTAAATTGAAACTTCCTACCGAGATCTTTTAATAAAGTATTTACAAATCCTTTAAGTCTATCAGTTGTAGCCTCTGTTACACCAACGCCATCTGCTAGTAGATCAGACATAGCATTCATAGCTTCTTCAAAGTAATCACTACGACCTTCATATATACCTATACGCTCTTCTATCAATGCAGAAAAGTCTGGATCATATCTTTTTAAATAGTTTATAAGCGCTTCGCCTGCTTGGTTTACGTTTTTAGAACCAAACTTTTCAGCAGCGTAACTGTGTAATACTTCATGTGCAAAAACACCTACTCTACCTTTTTTAATAGAGTTTGTTTTATCAACAAGTATAGTACCGCCTACGTTCACAGCTTCAAACTGCCCATTGTCTATTTGCTTTTTAAAATCTTTAAAATCACTATCTAAGTCTTCTTGACTAATAGCTTCTCCATTAAACTTAGATGTAGCTCTATTAGCTAGATAAGCTTCTACTAAAGCGGCTTTGCGTTCTTCTAAACTACCTTCAAATACTTGTATATTTAAATTTAATCCATTTGCTTCTGCAAAAGCTTTAGCATTTTTCTCACCTTTGTTTATTAGCTCGGTATTTATTTCAACATTGTAATTTTCAAAAGCCTTTTCTTCTATTTGCTCATCTGTTGGATCTTCAATACCTTCTGTTATTAAATCTTGACGAGCTGTATCATAACCCAGTTGTCTTGATTTTTCACTAAGATTAGAATACTCTTTAGCTATATTTGTAGCGTTTTGCATACGCATTACACTATCGTACATAGCGTAACCTTTCTGGCTTTCAAAAGCTACAGCCGTTTCGTTTATTTGTTTTCTGTTTTTAGCTAATGTAGATTCGTTAGTTAGTATAGCTTCTCTTTCATTTGCTAACTGATTGTATTCAGATTCAAGTTGACTTTTAAAAACTTTAAGTTGCGCAGGTGTAGCATTAGACATAGATGCGTTCATAAGTCTTTTACTTATCTTACGCATTTTTGCATTAACTTCACCTACTTGATACAACTGCTCTAAGCTTAAATCACCACTGCTTATTCTTTCAAATATACCATTAGTTACATTATTAGCTTCGCCAGTTAATTGATCTACCATGCTTTGTATCTCAGGAGATAAATCTAAATTCATTAACTTTATATCATCAGGAGATTGAATCTCAGGACGACCAGTAAGTTTTCTTAACTTGTCTAATACTTCTTTACTATTTCTTATTTCTTCTTTAGTGGCAGCTTCACTAGCAACGCCTTGGCTAACAGCTTTAAAACCATTTACACTACCAAGCCCTGCGCCCATTAAAGCTCCTTGAGCAAAAGATTCTAAACCTCCTTCAAAAATATTTTTATCTTCACCGAGTATATATATGTCTCCCCAGTTTTGAACTAGCGTTGTACCTAATTCTGAAGCACCTTCTTGAGCAGATCCTTTTAGAAATTGTTTACCAGCAAATTTAAAACCTTCTTTTATAGTTTCTTTTGGTAAACCTTTTATACCTTTTTTTATACCTTTTAATATAGCTATTGTACCTATTCTTTCAAAAGCAACTTCAGCTATACCAGCAAGAGCTTGATTGGTAACGCCTCTTAAAGTGCTTATACCTAAAGTTTTAGTATCTTCAGCTATTTCTTGTTCAATAGCATTTATTTCAAAGCTATCTGTTACTTCGCCAGATTCTAATCTAGATCTATTACTTATAATTCTTTCTGCTGCATCTTTTTTTCTTACAGCTAAATCTAAACCTGAACCACCAGCGCCTGATAGAAAAAACAAAGGAAGCGCAGCAGACCCAGTAGTCGCCATAGCAAGAGATGGAATCAAGTTTGTTGTAGAGCTAGCAACCCATCTACCAGCGTCATCTAAATCTTTAATATTGTCTACTTCTATACTTTTTTGATAAGAACTAATTTCATCTTGAATATCTTGATAAGTACTAACAACACCAAATGTTTCTTCAATAGCTTCATCATAATTTTTAACACCCATCATAGACAATTGCGCTAATGGATATGAAATACTAGTACCTAAGTTTTTAAAGTTACTTCTTAACTGAAGCATTCTGTTGTAGTTTTTACCAAACGACTGTATTGTTATAGGTACAAACGATGCTTTTTCCTCTAAGTTTTCTTTTTCAACTTTGTTTTGTAAATCTTGTATACTGTTTTGCGTTGCTAATAAGTTTTGAAAATTATTTTCAGCAGCTTTAAAAGTCAACAAAGTAGGATTTGCTTCATACGCTGCTAAAGAAGTTTCGTAAGAAGATACTTGGTTATTGTATTTATCAGATAAATTTTTAAAAGATTCTGTGCTTAGTTTTATAGCTTCTCTATCAGCGTTTGCCAGTGCAAGTATATCTAATCTTTGATTTTTGTTTAGATTGTTAGCAAATTTTTCACCTCTACTTTGTGCATACTCGGCTTTACGCTCAGCATCGTAAATTGCTAGTTCATCTTTAGAAAGGCTTTCAAGAGCATTACCTTCTTTGTATTTTTTATACTGATCAAAGTCTTTTTTATTATTAAAATCTTTTTCAGTAACTAAAGTAGTTCTTTCACCAAATTCATCAGCAACAGTTTTATCACTTTCTAATTTTTTAAACTTATCAATCAAGTTATTTTTATAATTAGACTGTAACTCTTGATCGCTTAAATCGTCAGCTGTTATATAAGGTAAATATTCTTTTTCATATATATCGCCACTCCTATTTTTAGCTTCTTTAGTGTAACTAAGATTAGCATTTTCGCGTATGTATTCATTAAGTTTATCTGCAGATTCTTTTAATTCTTCGTCTGATTTATCAGATCCAACTTTTGAAGAATCAAAAACATCTAGTAAAGTACCACTAGGCATTACAAAATCACCTAAACCTATAACATCTAAAGCTTCAGACATATAATCAGAAGCTGCTTTATCTCCGCTTTTTCTTATTTTAACAGCATCAGATTCGCCAAATGCTGTAGTTTCATAAGAAGATAAACCTAATCTAGATAATTTATTATTTAAGTTCGTAACTACGTTTGTTTCATTATCCTTTAAATCATTTACTGTAATTAAAAAGTCTTCAATATTTAATCCCGAAGAAGAATCTTCCAAACCTAAGTCCGAACTCTCGGGTGCTTGCCCGGTTTCCGGTGTTGCAGTCGCACCCTTCGCCGCAGCACCGTTTGTCTTTCCCGCGTTATATTCTTGTATAACTGCTTTAATGTTTTGCTCTGATTCACCAGCATCAATCATGCGCTGAACAATAACTTCTAATTCTTCCATATTTAATTTGAATATAATGCTATTAATTCTTGAGGAGTCATTTTTCTTTCTTGTCTACCAGGTTGCTTACCAGTTAGTATTTGTTTTAATAATGCTTTAATTTCATCAGAACTCATAGAACTATCTATTTGAACTGTGTTATCTGCTCCTTTAATAGAAGAGGTTACGTCTATAACCGTTTCGTCACCTACGTCTATATTTTTCTTAACTACAAAACCTTGATTTCTTAATACTTTTTCTAGCTCATATAAATTTTTTTCTCCATTTACTTCTGCAGATGGCGGTATATTTAAATCATCTATAAAAGAAACATCTATAGTTGTTTTACCTCCTGTTGATTGTCTTGTAACGGCTTGAGCTTTACCTATTTTAGTTTGAGGTATAAGAGCTTCGAAGTATTGATCAAATGCAGCAACAAATTTTCTTTCTGATTCAGGTGTAAACATACTGCTCTCGCTACCGCCGCCTATTTCTAGCTTTTCGTTATTACCAAATATCTGTTGATAAATAATCTGAGCTTTCTGAGGATCTTGTAAGTAAGAACCTATCATAGCGTTTCTAGCGTTTTGAGTTGTAGCCATAGCACCAGCTACGTTCGTTGCTTCTACAGCGTAACGCATAGTACCTTGATCATTAGTAACGAACTTAGCATTGTTTATATCTACATATTCTTGAGATATGTTACCATTTTTATCTGTAATCTTAGCACCTAAAAGCACGTCACTTATTTCTTTATCTATGTTAGGTACTGTAAGAGGATCAAAAGATAAAAACAAACCAGCGTCTTGATCTATGTAGCCTTTTTCTATTTGTTTAGATATCTGATCACTAGTAAGTCTTATTCTAAAATTCATATCTTCATCAAGATAATATTCAGAACTACCGTTTTTAGTAGTGCCAGTAAGTGCCGGCATACCTAAGTTGTAATCTTTATTTTGATCAGTACCTACTGTAGCTACGCCACCTTGTTGACCAACTTTAGAAGGATTTTCAATAACATCAGAGCTGTATGTGCTTGCAGAGTCTTGTATACCTGCTATAAGACCTTGATATTCACCAAGCTTACGCATTACTCTAGCTTGCTGATTCATATACTTAGTACGATCTTCTTGTGTTTGTGCTTGCTTGATATCTAAACTTAATTTAGAATTAGCACTAATAAGATCAAAGCCAAGTTTGTACAACGAATCATTGTTAATACCAGCTTTAGCTAACTGACCAATTAACTGTTGTTGCTGTTGTGTTTGAAACTTATAGTTTTCTTCTTCGTTTTTTCTAGCCTGTAAAGCTTCAGCGTTGCGTTTGTCAAAAACACCTTGCAATGCTTTATTAAAACCTTGTCCTAAGTCAGATAAAGTTTTAGCATATATAAAACCTGATTTATCTAAAACAGTTTGAGGTCTTTCATAAGCTCCGGCTGTAGTGTATTTCCCTGAAAATTTTGGTAAGTTTGCCATGTTATTATCCTTTAGACATCATTGTCATTCCTAAACCACCTAACGTGCTTATAGCGCCGCCAAACATTGATGCTGCTTGCGATTCGTAATTAGCTTGTTGCTGCGCAGCCCCAGTTATTTGAGCTTGAATCCTGTTCATTTTCTCTGTTTCTCTACGTTCTTTTTGACCATAAACAAACTCACGACCTAAAACATCTGCCTGCTGCATGCGTTGAGCTTCGCCAAATTGTCCTGCTTGAACACGCTGTGCTTCGCCTAATTGTAATCTTTCTAACTGTTGTTGGCCTTGAGCTTTTAATTGTTCGTTTTGAGCTTCTTGCCTTTCAATATCTGCTGATATACCTCTTTTGCTTCTAAGAGCTGCGTTAGCAAGAGCTGTTGCGCCACCAGCACTAGCACCAGTAGCTATAAGAGTATCAAGAGTATTTGCTAAAGCTATATCTGCTTCTTCGGCTTGGAACTCAGCCGCTTGCGTAGCTACACTTAAATTAGCATACGGATTTGAAGCAATACCAGATAAGTCTGTTATCATTCCTTCTAATGAAGTAACATTACTATAAGGATTTATGATAGGCTGTCTATAGTTTTCTAAACCTTCTAGTTTATTTTGTAATCTTCTTTTCTCTTGAGCAGCGCGCCTAGCTCTTTTCTTTTTACCACCACCACCGAATAAACTACCAAGTAAACTAGCGCCAGCTGAAATAAGCCCTACTGTAGCCATACTAATAGGTTCAGCTTTTATAAGACCTTTAACATCTGGTCCGTACCAGAGATTATGTAATATTTCTAATAATTGTTCCATATTTTTAATTTAATAACTTGATACCGCGTATCTTGATCCTACTGACCATAATTCTTTTGCACCACCTACGTCTGTTAAATTGTCTGTAGATATTGTTACTGTGGCGAATCTACCTTTAATACCTGATACTTGGTTTCCATATATAACTTCACCATTTGTAGGCGTACTATTATTTTTTAATACCCCATAGTATTTATTTTCTTTACGATCAAAACCATATCTAAATATAGGTGGTATAAGTGCGTTAGTAGAATATGTGTTACCAAAACCATCATACGCACCATCATAATAACTTTTTACTATAGGAGTTGTATCGTTGTTACTTTCATAGTCAGCTAATATAGGTGGAGAAAGATTTATAGTTCCATAATCAAATCTTTGCGAATCAGATATAAAACTATCTACTTGCCAACCGTTATCACCTTCGTAGTTTACTGTTAAAAAGTTTTTAGCAACAGAAGAGTTTTGATTAAATACAAATTCTATACTAGATTTTTTATAAACACTATAAAATGTACCTCTATTATTACCAGTTAAAGATGCGTAGTGTTCGTATATGTTTTGATCTTTTATGGTATAGTATTTATTTTTTAAACTTAACGAAAACGTAGGTTTATATGTGTAAAAACTAGTCCACCCATTTATAAGCTCGTCAAATGCTAAAGTTTTGTAATTAGCATTTTCACCCGTAGCTACGTCATCTACAAGAGGTACAGCCCATGTTGGTTTTTGCTGTATAGATGTTACATAGTTTTTATTATGTACATCATAACCACCTACTATTTGACCACGTGTTGGTGCTATAAGAGTAATACCATCATTTAATGCTATTGTTACGTTTTTATTTAACGTTATTACTTGACCTGCAACTTGAGTAACATATATGCCTGGTTGTACTGTACCATTAATCCAAAATTGCATACCTTTTTGAACATTACTAATAAAACTAGCAGCTTGATTTATTGTTACAATTTTTGTTGTAATATTTGCTGCTGGCGCTGGTGGTATTGCTGATGTTATAGTGTAAGCTAGCGGAGTACCAACAGGTTGTAAACTACCAATAGTTACTTGTGTTGATTCTGATAAATTAGTAAGCTCATCTCTAAAAAAGTCTAGCATACCATACCTAGATATTTCAGTAAGGCCATTGCGTGACAATCTAAGTACACTGTTGCGATCTTTGTCTGTAAAATATCTTTGAAATCAATAACTAACAAAACTCTAAGGGTTTCTGCTAATACCAAAATCACCATTATAAGGTATAAGCTCGCCAATGACTTGAAATCTAGAAGTTATTGTGGCATCTCCTTCTGCAGAGTATATAGCATCTTTATCTATAAGAGCTCTGTTAATTTTGTTTTCTTGAAGTACAATTAAATTGTTATCATCAGCGTGTAGTTTTTGTATAGAACCATATGCCGGTGGTGCTGACTTAGTAATATCTTGACCTATAGAAAACTGGTTTGTATCGTTTACACCTGTTCTAGAATTGAATATACCAGAATATATAAGTGAATTAAACCTGTTTTGTTGCAATGATTCGTCTTCAACTAAATAAGCTTTAGCACCTAAACCTACTTGTGTGTTATTGAAACCACCTCGTATTCTAGATTCTTCAACGACAAAATTACCTTTATTGTTGCTAACTTCTATAGCCCCTGGAAAATTAAACTTTTGAGTAGTTGCGCTAGTTGTATTAACATGCAAAACTCTTAATGTAATCGTACCACCCGTACCACCAGAAACATTTAGAACATCACCATTAACATACCCACTACCTCTGTTTCTTATCTTAATTTTATTTATAGCACCAGCAGGAGACGTGTTTACAGTAATAATATCTACCGTTAAGCCAGTTCCGGTACCACTAGTTGTAGCTATGTTATTACCTACACTATAACCTGTTCCAGGCACTGCCGTTACGCTAGAATCTATACCAATTACTTGCTGACCAAAAGTAGTAGGTTCGTTATAAGGATAACCACCTGGGTAAACAGCTACCGCGTCTACATTAGTATCATCTTGCTGTAACTGTTTTAACCAGAACGAATTATAGTACAATACTTCTTTTACTATAGCCATTATATTATTATCACTTATTTTTTATTATTTTTATTATAACAATTCAACATTTACATCAAAGCCTTGTGTTGTGTTCGTTGTTAAGTCTGTTCCAGTTATATACTGGAAAGGGTTTAAACCAATAGCAGCGCCAGTAAGTGTAGTTCCAGCATTTATAATTTTAGATAATATAGGACTAGCTAGACTAACGCCTCTAGCATACACTTCTATACTTAACAATGTTCCTGCTGGAATTGTAAAAGGAACTGCAGATGCTTGAACTTTTACATCAAAAGTAAGAGTGTTACCACCTACTGGTGGTGGGTTAAGCGTTGCAAATTTAGCGTCAGTATTATTGCTGGGGCTTCCAGTTGTATTAGCTTTTAAATTTGTAACAGGGGTTGAAGGCGTGGGGCTTCCACCATAAGTAATATCTACTTCAAAATCTAAAGCACCTGTATAAGTACCGCCAGTTTGGTTTGATAGATTTAAAGAAAAAGTAGTTATTAAACCAGCTGTAACTTGAATATTTGGAGTATGTGTTGCTGTTAAACCTCCAGCATCTCTTAATATAATTGGTATGTCATACGTATCATTTGGTGGTAGTGAAGGTCCGTTTTGAGATAAAGAAGTTCCAGTAGAATTTATACTAAACCCATAGTTATTACCACTTGCATCAATAGCGCCTGATGAATTTTCAACAGTATCAGCAGCTATAGAGAAAGTTAAATCTTCTTGTCTTTGAGCTAAACTAGCTGCAGAATTAGTACCATTAACAGCGTTAACACTGTAATCTGAATTAGCTATCGCGCCAGTAGTAGTTATAGGTGAAGTAGGTGTAGGCGTAGTTCCAAAGCTTGGAAGCGTGTTACCTAGCGTCCAGTTAAGAGTAAAATCAACAAAAGTTGAAGTTATTGTATCTGTAGCTCGCACAGTCAAATTAAAATTATTTTCAGCTGCAAATAAAGCTATATCAAAAAACCCATTTGTTTGTATGTGAAAACCTGTGCTAGAAGTTAAAATATTAAAAGGACTAACATTATTATTGCTTGCATCTTTTGCTAGTAAATTTGTAGTACCTCCACCAAATAAATCTTTTGTTACAGATATAATACTAAAACTTTGGTTTGCTACTGCTACTCCTGCTGAGTTTACAACGTCTATTTGATTTGGTGAAGCACCTCCAAACACGTCAACGTTTATACCCATGTTTTCGTTTTGAACGACAGTTGTAGAAGAAAGTGCAACAGGCGTAGTGTTACCACTAGCTTGTTTAACTTCTAAATTAAGATTTTCAACAAGCCCGGTTGTTGTAGTCTCCCAGTATATATCTAACGCTGACTCAACTGCTTCTGTTTCTAATACAGCTAATTGAGGTAACATAGAGGTTGCAGCGGTATTAGTGCTTACAGCTCCAATGGCTTGACTAGTAGACATTCTGGCTATCAAAGGATTTGTATCTAATTGATAAAAATTCTGATCACCTGAGGCGCTTAAATCGCTAAGAGCCATGTTTAAATCTGAAGCAGTTGCTATTGAGTTTACTGTAAAAGATTTACTGTTAAAATTATACTGCACTGAACTTGTAGAGCTACTAATAGGTTGCGTGTTTTCAACAATACCAAACAATTGTACAGAACTTCTAAACTGCCTTTGCTCAGGTCCTACTTCGCTTAAATCTCTAGGTACTTTATTTATATTATCGTTTATTAAAACTATCTGCGCTGTGTTATTTAATTCATTAGTAGGATAAGGAGATGTTCCGCTAAAGTCTGGATATCCGTTTAAAATACCAGGTGCGTATACGTTGTAATAATCTTGCTCTGTTTGTCTTACTACGAATTTATAAGAATACCAACCAAGTAAATTTGGTTCAGCTAAAGTTATTGTAGCTGTAGCATTACCGCCACCACCTGTTACAGTTATTGTATCTCCGTCAGTGTAGCCTTCACCCATTTTAGCTATTTCAATACCCGTTATAGCGCTGCCTGTTACGGTTACATCTACAGTTAGACCATTACCCGTGCCACCAGTTGTAGCTACATTTATAGCATCTGAATAACCACTCCCGCCTGCAGCAATAGTTAAAGCGCTAACAGCTCCAATAGGAACGTAAGTACCAGGATAGCCATTGCTAGGAAGAGTTGGTATTGCAGATGTGAAACCATCTTTATTATTAAACAAAACAGATAAACTATACCCAGGCCACTTATACATTTCATTGGTATTAGTAGGAGAACTAGGTGATGGCCAAGAAGTGTATGGAACGTATATAGTAGAATTACCATATTGAACCGCGTCAACGCCACTACCTACTTCAGTAGCAATGTCTTTAGAAGACAATATGGTAGTAGAAGATCTTCCATATCTATCAGCTAAAACAACGCCTAACTGGTAGTTTCTATTTTGTTTAAGCGTGTGATTAGGATATTCTATTTGACTATAAATATTGTTTGGATTTAAAACTCCAACACTTGGTGGTTTTTCTTTATCAGCAAATCCTAAACCATAAGTTAAAGAATCAGGTGAGCTGTGCTTATCAATAAAGTTTCCGTATATTATTCTATTGCTACTTGTTTCTTGAGAAAAAGCTCTAACAGGTACTTTATCATATACCCTAGTTGTTTGATCTTCAGGTAATACCTTGTATGGCTTTGTAGATAAATACCTATATGTAAATACACTACTATTAGCATTAGCTTGCATGTTAGTATTAACAACGTCTATAGGTATACTTTCTACAGATTTAATAGCTACTTGGTCTGATTCTTTATATAATATCTCTACTTCTGTAACTTTTAAATTAGTTTCAATATTAGCATAAGGCATTTCAATATTTAAATCTACTTGCGTAGCATTGTTTTCCATAAAAGAAACTACAGTGCTCCTGTAAGTTTGTTCATCGTCATTTAAAATAAAATAACCAGATTGTTTAGGAACAAAACAAGATTGACTAAACGGTGCCATTATAGAGTACTCACCATCATCAAATTTAAATCTATAACTAAACCTTATAAACCTATCTTTTACATAATCTGGATCACCAGACCAACTACTATCATAATCAGGATTTGGCTGAGCAAAACTAATATCGTCTCCAACAACTAAAGTAACTGGATCTGTAAAGGCTGCAGTTGTGCTAGTTGGAGCTGGAGAAGCCAACACGATTTTACCATTTAAGTTAGCATTGCTTTGACTAATTATTTTTGAACCTACCGTAGGCACGTATGTAGTTCCATTAATAGCTGTAAAAGTAGCCGTGGTAACAGAACCTACTGGCGTTACTGTTGTAGAAGACATGTTTATAGGTAAAAACTCTTGCGAAGGATTAGATATAGTTGATTTAAGCTTATTATTATAAGCCATATCTACAAACCTAACTGGATTTACCGGCGCAAACTTAGCTACAGATATTTGATCTTCATTTTGATAATATGCGTTATCACCAGCAGCTGTAGTTACATTTATTTTTCTAGGTTGATTTCTGTAATCAGTAAAAAATAATAAATCTTCTATCATGCTAATCCCGTATATAGGACTATTTTTAGAAAAATTTAAAAAACTACCTTCTACTAACTTTGTAAAAGTACCATTACCTTCATTGTTAAACCTATATATAAAACAATTAGCAGTGCTAGGTGCAAAGTTGCTTATAACTCCTGTAGATGTATCTATATAATCAGTATAAAATAAATACACATTGTTCTGTGAAGTATCTACAAAATAACCTATAACATCTAAATGAGGTATTGAGGCTAAATCAGAATCTGCTATAACTTTATTGCCTTCTATATTTTCTAACGCCCCAACATCTTCACCCTGTGATCTACTAATAGCCACGTTTTGTGCTGATCTGTACTGGCCTGGTGGAATCAATCGATCATCAAGATCTTGATTCATTTTAGACTGTACAAAATTATTTTGAATATCTGGCATTTAATTCTAGTGTTTTATCCATTTAGATTTACCACGCGTAACTTGCACAAACTCGTTTAGTTTAATATTAGATAAACGTATTTTAGCATTACGAAGTTTTGCGGACTTTTCTTTTTTAAGTCTTTGTACTACATACTCAGGTTGGTTTGCTCTTGTAGAAATTATAGCATGCAGTATGTAAGCATACATAGCTTCTTCTGCCATTTTAGGTACTTCAGTATCTAAATCGCTAGAAAGACCATCTGATATATATTCTAAGTTTATTATTTTATCAACTAAGTTATTAGAAAAAGATATTTTATTTGTTCTATTGTTAATATTAAAATAACCATTAGCGTTAGCGTACTGAGGATCAAGGCCATATTGCCTGCCATAACCAAACATATTAATGTAGTCGTTATAAAACTCGGCTGCTATTAATGGGTCGTTTAATAAATTTATTTGGTTTTTTATATTATTATTATTCCACCTGTCGTCTATTATAGAGCTAGCTGATTCTATATTGTTATCAAAGCTATCTTGTATAGGCACGCCTTTGTTATCTTGTATTGGAAGTTCTGTTGGGCTTTGGTGAAGATTATTTGTCGGCATTATAATATGCTGACGACCTGCTTGGTCTACCCAATATATGTTTACATAGTTTACGTAGTCTTGTGGAAGTACTACGCTTAAGTTTTTAGGAACTGTAAGCTCTTGAGATTTTTTGCTTCTTAGTGTATCATAACTAAATTCTTGTAACGCTCTTTTAGCGTGGAATATTACATCAGTTCTTTTTACATCTAATACAAGTTTACCAGCTCCTATGTAAGCTACTAAAAAGTTGTTTACTATATCACCTATTTTTATATAAGAATAAGAACCATAATTGTCTTCTACAACTGTGCCATAAGCTTTGTCAGCAACAGTAGCACCATAGTTACCACCATCTAATTTTTTAAGTTGCACTACAATAACTGTATTAGCTGCGACTGCACCAGTAATAGTAATTTTATTATCAACAACTGTGTATGCGCTTATATATTCTGTAAAAGTTCCAGAAACACCTGATGGGCTAGTATATAATTTAAAATTATTTAAAGCGTAATTTGCAGATGTAGGTGCAAATGCTTTAAAAATTAAATCAGTATTAAAGGTTGTAGTAAAGATCTGTCCAGCTCCACCAGCACTTATAAAACCCTGAGCACCTTCGTAATATTGTCTATTGTTTTCTTGCATCATTGCCATGTGTTAGCTTTTTGAGTTTACTTCTTCTGATTGAACTGCTTGAGAAGCTGCTTGAACTATCTGCGGATCTCTAATTACAACGCCAGCGTAGGCAAGTATACGTAATATAACTTCGGTTTGCTCTGTATCGTCTAGCTCAAATTGAGTAGAATCCGCTGCATTATATATATAAGGACCAGAATTCCAAGTACCTCCACCTAATTGTTGATAACCCCAAACTACATCAGCAGGCTTACGGATGTAACTAACCGTTACATCTGCAGCTGTAGTAATAGTTGTCGGCTTTACAAATATATGCGTTTCACCCGTGTTAGCACCACCAGTTCCTTGAACAACTTGGTCATATAAATAAACAGGAAATTGTGTTGTGGGTTTTGTAAGTGGAGAAAGATTAATATTTAAAAATTCGTTACGCTCTACACGTTGTAATTCTTTTTCATCTTTATATATAACCGTACCTATTCTGTGTAGATCAGAAGGTGGTAAAAAATATGCTGGACTATTACTAACCGTGAGCGTTAAAGTAGCGTTATTATTACCGGCTGATATAGTTACAACATCACCACTTGTATAACCGCTACCTGGATTTTCTATTTGTACGTTAGTTACAGCACCTGCGTTTGCCAAAACACTAACTGTTAAACCTGTACCACTACCAGCGTATGTAGTAGCGACTCCTGTTAGTGAATCTGTATAGCCAGTACCAGCAGCAGTTATAGCTAAAGCTGTTGCAGAACCAGTTTGCACATATGTAGTATTACCTATAGTTTTAAATATAGATATACAGTTGTCAATATTTTTTTGTCTGTTAGCATATTCGCTATCAGCTTGTGGCACTCGTAATTGCTGGTTGAGATCTTCAAAATAGTTTTCAAAAATTTCTAACTGTACCTGTGTGCCTAACTTATTGAACTCTTCTGGTGTTATATAGCCTCGTTGTTCTTTATTAAGAATAGACAACACCGTTGTGTAAACAGTATTTACGTTTATTGCCATTGATTTTTTTATTTATATACAGGGCGCATTACACGCCCTGATATATTATTACACGTTAGAGAAGTTTTTTCTCTATTGATTTATAAACTTCTACGCCTTCGTCTGTTTTAAACCACGCAGCCATTGCTGAGTATGGATTTTCATCAAACGGTACGTTCATTAGTTTTCTTCCATTGCTTCCCCAAGTAAATGTTCTTTGATCTTGTGATAAAGCAATAACTCCGTTTTCTGCAGCTACAATAGCTACATTACGTAATTGTACGTTTTCATCATTAGCAAGTTCTACGAATAAAGAAGGATTCTTTTTAGCAAACAATAACAAGTCGCGTTTAAGTTCTTTAGAACTCATCTGAGATACCTTAGAACCAACCTCAACACGCATAATAGCTTCTATTTGATCTATATCCATAGACTTAGCTGCGTTAAGCGCGTCTATTTGTAATTCTAATTCGTCAAGTTCATCTTCAGCTTCCTCAACCGCGCTGTACTCTTCGTATAATTTACCTCTTAAAGGGTGATATAATGAAAGTAATTTTTGTAGGTTTTGTTTTTGTTTAGGAACTACAAGAGTACCATCTTTAAACATAATGTGACCTAAAGTAGCCTCTCCTTTTTGTTCATCAACAAGAGGCGAATCTTGGTTTGTTGCGTATCTAATTTCTCTTTGTTTTCCTGTTACAGAATCAAAATATAGTAACGCGTGTTTTCTAGTGTGTCTTCCTGGAATTTTAAGTGTTAAAGGAGATTTTTTACCTTTTAAAAAATAAACTCTATCTTTAATTTCCCACTCAGGTTTGCTTGGCTTTTGTTCTACAGTTTTAGCCTTAACTGTTTTTTGAGGTGCAACCTCAGTTGTTTCTACTGCTTTAGCTTCTTTAGCCATGATATAATAAAATTAAATAGTTAAAAAAATAATATCTTAGGGCCACAATTAAGTAGCCCTAGATATTAATAAGTGATTACACTCCTTTGAATAATACAAAGTTGTTAGCAGCTTGAGTTACTAAACATCTTTCAGATAGGAAGTTTACTTCCATAGCATCAAGAGTTGAAGTAAATGCACCACCAGCAGAACCAGTCAACCAAGACTTCATACGACGGTCATCACTTTGTGATGCTCTGTATCGTACGTGCAAGAATGGACGACGAATGTTAGATCCTAAAATCTGATCGTACACTGTAGAAGTTCCAGCAGGAACTAATACACCTTCGATAGAATTAATACCACTAATAGCGCCACGAGTAGAAGCGTCATTTAGATATTTCCAATCAGTCTTATAGAAATCGTAAGAACCTCTACGGAATCCAGAGAATCCTAAGTTCAATGCCATTTCTTCAGAGTTTTCAAAAAGACCAAATGCAGTACCTCCAGTAGCACCACTAGAAATAGCAGCTAGCATATCGTCAAAGTCAAGTGAAGTTTGACGTTGTAAAAACAACATGTTTTCTTCAATAGCACCTTGAGTGTCTAGGTTTTTAAGAATGTTATCAAACTCATCGATACCAGCGGCAGCAGTAAATCCTACTTCTACGTTACCACGAGATTGAATAGCAGCAAATAAACCTTCAGTACCAGATAAAGTAGCTACAGTTGTGCCGGTAGCTCCTTGGTTATATTCACCTTCTACTAATGCCATTTCTAGGTAATCTTCAAAACGCAAGCGAGTTTCAGATTCAGCTTTTAAATACCATAGATATCCAGAAGTACCATCTTCAGTTGCAACTTCTACCCAACCAATTTGCGCCATATCAGAACCGCTAATAACATATTGGTCTCTGATGATAATTGGAGAGTTAGAAAATTGAGTTAACTGAGGTGTTACAGATACTCTAGCAGCATCTTTTCCTGTAGCTTCGGTTAGCTTAGTTCCTTTTACATATGCAGAACCATATACAAATATCTTAATACCAGCACCAGCTGTAATACCAGCAGCAACAAGACCAGCGCCGCCAACAAATGGAGCAGCATCAATAGTATTACCACCTGCCAAATTAACAGAAGCAGTTACTAAAGCTTTTACTTCTGCGCCTGTTGCAGGGTCTAGTACAACAATTGTATCGTTAATAGATATAACGTTGTTAGCTGTAGCAGGTATTGTGATTAAGTTTGTTGCGCCAGCACCAGAACCATCAGCTCCAACAGTTACATTATCGTAAGATATATGTAAGCGGTTTTGCTCAGACCAAATTACTTGATCAGATGTCATCGGCATTTCTGCACCAACCATGCGTAAGAATCCAGAAAGTGTACGGTTACCGTAACGCTCTACTTCTTGTTCGTAAATCTCAGGTAAATACTGTTGCGCGAAATCTTCGCCAGCACCTGTGTTAAATTGTAGGTAGTTACTGTCCAATACTTGTCTTTTTTGAGACGGGATTAAACTACCAAATTGTGGAGTTAAACTCATAATTTGTTATTTAGTTAGTTAAATTTTTTAGTTTTGATTTTTAATTTTGAAGAATCAAGACCGCTAATTGCTTTTACTTTGAATCCATTAACAAATACATCACCAGAAGCAGTTTGCCTAGGTTCATTACTTATGTTTTTAGATTTAGCCATAACATCTTTAACAGCATCGGCTTTGCCTTGCTCATAAAAGTGTTGTGCTATAGTATCAGCGTTTCGCGCTGCGTATAAAGCTTTGTGGTAACCTTTAGTATCTGTTATTTCATTTTTATCATTTAAGAACGTCTTAATGAAGTTTGTAATATCAGATTGTGCCTCAGCCACCTGTGTTGGATTTTTAATACCATACCTGAATTTTTTATCACTAACTTTGAAATCGAAACCTTCGAAATCATTATTTAATAAATTTTTAGTACGGCTTATAAAATCTTTATGCTTTACTTGCACAGCTTCTTGCTCTTCGTTGTATCGGTTGAAAAAGTCTGTAGCTTTCTGTTGGTCTTGAGTTACGCCCGGTCTCAACTTGATCTCGTCGTAGTATTTACTCTTTAAGCCTTCAAGAAAGTCTTTAGCTTTTGCAGCCTCCTCTTTAAACGCAATTTTCTTTTTGCGTATATCTTTTGGTTCATCTATATCTTCATCATAATCAAAGTCTTCTAATAAAAGACTTACATCTTCAGAATCTAAATGTGGTTTAGTTTGTTTATAATATTCTCTAATTAAAGATGTACTATCAACATTGGTATAATCTGCATTAAGCCTAACATAGTCTTCTACAGTTCCACCAGTCTCTTCCATAAAAGAAACTAGCTTTTCAATATTTTCAGGTAGAACTCTTTGCTCTTGTATAGCTTGCTCTACTTCTTTAGTTGCTTCAAGTTGTTTTTCCTCTTCTTCAGTATCTTCAATAACAGTTAAAGGAGATGCTATTTCTTCGTCGGAGGTCCGTACTTCTTCAACCACTTCTTCGCTGTTGCCACTGTCTTTGGACTCTTCGACAATAGCATTGCTATCATTTGTCTCTTGTGTTTGAACGGCATCAGTATCTTCTTTTTTGATTACTACTTTTTTAACATCTGGCTCAAGATCTATTAGAGGTTCTTTCATGTTTACTTTAATAGTCTCACCTGTATTATCACCTAAATTTTTAGGCTTAGAAGGAGTTTTTATTTTAAACTCTCCTTCTTGTTTTATTTCTTCTGACATAATATAATAATATAAAATTAAAGGATTTTATTTTCAACGAGGCTCAAACTGTTCAAGTCCAAATCCTCCTAGTGAGTCAAATCCAGATGACTCAAAGTTTTTAGGTAGTTCATCGTTTTGACGCTGTGAAATCATTTCTGATTGCTGCGT
>Ga0181420_1000350_pt1 | contig 18720 bp, 24 predicted proteins | sample 43SPOviralmetaG_FD_130145 | JGI IMG/M metagenome (GOLD analysis project Ga0181420, IMG submission 130145) | Marine viral communities from the oligotrophic San Pedro Time Series (SPOT) site, San Pedro Channel, CA, USA - 43 SPOT_SRF_2013-05-22 | ecosystem: Environmental > Aquatic > Marine > Strait... | reverse complement strand
TAACCCTTGATAATATTTTTTATCCATATCATTGTGACACCATATAAAATCAATATCCATTAAAATATTATAAAACCATATCTGTTGTTCCATTGTATAGTCTTGAAAATACCAATGTGGACCTTCCTGCATAGTTCCAACTCTTTTACAAACTCTTTTCATCTCTTTAATTAAATCAATTTGTATTAATTTTTCAATATTTGTTTTTGGAATAGTAATTATTCCTATGTCATACATATTTTCATCCAACATAGGTAAGTCTCCTATGAAGTGGTGGTTTGCATCAAGAGTATTCATCCACGCTAAATCATTTCTCATATTAGGATGATTTTTTGGAACTTTTCCTTGCCAGCCACCCTCTGTAAACCAACCTATTTTGTATTCCAAACCAAATTCTCCATTTCTTCCCTTGTCATTTTTTCTGCATTTGCTGATGAGTAACCTCGTTCTAATGTATTCATATCATAATTTGGTTGATTGTATATGTAAATCATATCATCGTGAACATATGTAAATGGTATTTCTCTAACACTTATTAAATCCTCATCTAACTTTTCACCAGGTCTTAATCCAACTACTTCAACATCATCTGATATAACTTTAGCTAAGTCAAACATATTAACTGATTTCATTTTATAGGAACATACAAAACCACCATCTCCTGAGTCACATTTGTTGATAGCTTTGTTGATAAGTTTAGCAGCATCCGATTTAGAAAACATCAATCTATTCATATTTTTACTTGTTAGTTTTAACGTCTTACCTTCCTCTTTTAACTTTAACCAAAATGGTAATACAGAACCATTACTATGAGCTACATTTGCAAATCTTGTAAGAGCAAATCTGTTCTTCATTGTATTAGCTTCCATAAAACATTTTTCCATTAATGATTTTGTATCACCATAAACACTAGCAGATGTACAAGCCTTATCTGTACTAATTCCTATTGTTATTGGAACATCATTCATAATACTCGCATTGATAACATTTATACTACCAATCACATTTGATTGACAAGTTTGTATTGGATTTTCTTCTGCTATGTTTATGTGTTTCATAGCCGCAGCGTGAATAACTACATCAGGCTTAACACTATTGAATACTCTCATTAAAAATCCTTCATCTTCTATGTTTCCAATAAAATTTTTAACCTTTGGATGTTCTCGCATTAAATCAGTTAAAAACTTTTCGTTCCTACTTACATTATAGTAAATGTGTTCCGGAAACTCTCTTATGAAAGCTTTCCCTATTGTTCCTGAACCACCTGTAATTAATATTCTCATATTCTTCCTTTTATCCATTTTTTTACATATTCTTCTATATTTTTTGTTGGTTTCCAATTTAATAATTTATATGCTTTATCGTCAGTACACAAAGTCATATCATATTCTCCGGCTCTTTTTAGTATATATTTCTTTGGATAGTCACCACCAAACATATCTGCAATTTCATTGATTGAATAGTTAATACCTCTACCTAATTCAAATTCTTCTGCTCTGAAATCTTTACCAGCACATCTAACCAAACCATCAACAATGTCGTCAACATGTGTAAAGTCTCTTCTTTGTTCCCCATCATCTGTTATAGTTAATGGGTGGTTGTCTAAATATTGTTGTTCAAATACTCCTATTACTGTCGCATAGTTTCCAGTTCTTATATGATGTGGACCATAAACATTATAAAATCTACATATAGTTGTATTTAAATTATATATTTTACTATAAAGTTTACATAGTTCTTCACCATTATATTTAGACCAAGCATATGGACTGTTAAAAATGCCGTGATGCATTGAACTAGAACCAGCATAGACAACCTGTATATCATTATGTCTAGCCCATTCAAGAATATTTACAGTTCCAGTTATATTAGTATCCAATGTTTTTTTAGGTTCATCAAATGATGGTTGTATTCTAGCTAATGCAGCTAAATGAAATATCACATCTACCTCACCTATACTACAATCACAACTTACTTCACATTGACAATTTGTACTTAAATCCCAAAAATTATCTTTAACATCACTATTATAGTATTTACAACCATCTTGTTCATTTTCCTTAAAACCTGTACAATAATTATCAATAGATATAACTTCATGTCCATCTCGTAATAATCTTTTAATCAGGTTAGTACCTATAAATCCAGCACCACCAGTTACCAAACATTTCATAACAATATCTCCCATATTAACCTCTATAAGCCATCAAATTTTGATGGTCAACTTTTACTTGTGGGTGGAACTTTGGTTCTAAAAATCTAAATATATCCTGGTCATATCCACCCGCAGGATAATTTGGATTTGGTTTCGTCAACCAATCTCTATATTCATCAAATGTCACATCATCTGGACCAACGAATTTACTAGCTGTCTCTAAAAACTGCTTAACAAAATCAACTTTACCAATCCAAACACCGGCATTTAAATATCTATTTGGATGAGTACGATCTACAAATTCTTGAACATCCGGCATAAAATGATATCCAGAATTGTCTTTAGTTGACATAAAAAGTAAATCACATTCAAAGCTTTCAAAAATATCTACAATTCTTTGTAAGTCATCAGTAAATATAACATCAATGGCATCACAACAAAGTATAAGTTCAGTTTTACATTTGCCAGAATTTAAATAATCCAAAACCCAATTTATTTTATGTGAACATTTCCATTGAGATGGATCCATCTTTTTACTCAAAACAACATAGTCATCAACACCTAAATAATTTAAACTTTGTTCAAATATACTGATTTCATCATATCCCTGTAGACTCGGTATCATCCTGTCATGTTTACCCTCATTTTTAGCTGTCAATATTGTCAAATTACTTGGCCTTTTGAAAGCTCCCTTATTTATTTCATTAGACTTCATGTATTCAAATACATTTTTTACTACATGTCTGTCATGAATCATTGGTTGTGTTATATCCATCCTATCTCCTCTAATTTATTTTTTAAAGATTCAAGATAATCCTCACCTGCTCTATAATTACTTATAAATCCTCTCTCCCCCTCAATACAATATTTACTAACTCTCTTAGTATTTGAAAGCCATCTTGTTCTTTCAACTGAATCACTGTCATATAAAAAGTCTCTAAATGTTCCAGCGTGAGTGTTCCAAGCTTTTATACCATCATAACCAATACTAGCAGTTTCACCACTACGATTTACAATACCATAACCACCATTTTCATACATATTAAATTTATTATTAGGTAACATATCTATAAGTTCCTTTTTATAAAAACTAAAAGAACCTCTTGGTGTAAAAGCTTTTGGCAAACTCTCATTATATCCATTGTCTAAAAACAACCAATCATCTTCTAACTTAACTAATTCTGTATTGAATTGATGTGTACCATATCTACTTTTTTCTATTGGTTTATGAACTTCAACGCCATCAGTAATGTCAACAAATATTTTATTAGATAATATTAGATTGTCATCGTGTGTGATTAAAATAAAATCATATTTATTATAATCATAATGTTCAGACCATTGATTAAAACATTCCATATCACCAATCGTATTTTCTTCTAACATAAATTTCCAACCAAAATCTTCTATCTGTTTAGTTGTGATTGGGTATTTGTACATTAGTTGGTCTAATTCTTTGAGAAAATCTTCAGCGGTAGATTCTCTTAAACTGTCTTTTTCATTAATCGTGTTTTTATCATCAGGTGTTCTATGTGCAACACAGTAGTAATCTATTTCCCATCCTTTAGGAACAATTTGTTTTGACATATTCTCATAAAAATGAGAACTAAAGTGCCAACCAGTAGCTATTACTAATATTTTATTCATAAATTTTCCTTAACTTTATCTATAACAAATTGTAAATCTTTATCAGATAGTTTTTCATTCATAGGTAAACTCACAACCATACCTCTCATTTTTTCCGATTTTGGGCATTCAAAATTATTACCATTGTTATAAACAGTATCTAAATGAAGAGCATCATAATGTATGCCACATATTATCTCTGAACTTTTCATATTATTGATAAATAATTGATTATCTAAAACCTTTATTCTGTATAAGTGTTGACTTGAATTGTTATAACCTAATTCTCCATTATAAATATTAACAATATTTTCTAAACGTGACATTTTTTCTTCAAATGTTTTAAAATTATTTAAACATATCTGAGCCTGTATAGAGTTCATATACATTTTGTAACCAGGAAATAATATTTTTCTCTCCCAATTATTGTTAGCATATGACATTCCATTTAATACTGCAGATTTAAACCATCTATATTTTTCATAATCATCTGTGACTATCATTCCACCATCAGAACCACCTAATGGTTTTGTAGGATAAAAACTAAAAAACATTAAGTCTTCAGTATTACATTCTTTTTTAAATTGATTCTTTTCTAACTTTTGAGCTGAATCAACAATCTTGTAATCATCAAATCTATGTAACACATATGAGTCTCCAACCCAATCAACATCATCTATAAAATTTATTTTATTACCACTTGTCAAAATAGCATTAGCTACAACAGGTGGTATCATACTCGGTAAATTAACCGTAACATTTTTGTTTAACATAGATAGAAAGATAGCATTAGTAGCACTATTAATAGAACACGCATACTTAGCTCCTACATAGTCAGCTATTGTTTTTTCAAACTCCCCAACTACATTGTCATGTAATAGATTAGAAAATTTAGAGGTATCTATATTGTGATTACTAACTTTAAATAATTGTATCATTTAATAACTCTTTCATTTTTGTAGTATCCATAGAACAATCTGTAGCCATATTTACATCTTCAATATCATTAAGATATATTTTACCAATGTTTGGATTAGATTCTTTCACAAAATTATATACTGATTGTGATTTTCCACCAATGTTTATAGTTCCCATCTCATCTAATAACTCAAGGACTACTTTTGAAGCATCATCTATGTACATTAAACTTTTTTTCATATCAACCAATGCTTTTGGATGTGGAAATGGTCTTTTGTTCATAGCCATTCTAAGTATTAAATGATTATCATACAACCTAACTGCACATTCTCCACCTAATTTACTCCACCCATAATTTGTGAAAGGTTTCAGATAATCATCTTCACCATAATTTCCTTCAATTCCAGGATATACATAATCAGTTGAAAGATAAATTAACTTCAAATTATATTTCATACAAGCCAATACCACATTGGAAGTTCCTATTATATTTGTAATTATACTTTTATTAGGTTCACTCTCGTGAATAACCATTGGTCTTGTCAGAGCACCAGCGTGGATAAAATAATCAGGTTTATTAGAATAAATAAAATAATCTATATCTTCTGTCTTGGTTATATCCATTTCTTTTTTAGATGGTGCAACTATTTCATATTCGGTGTTGTGTCTTTGTAACTCTCTTGCAAATTCACCATTTCCACCTGATATTAGTATTTTTTTCATTAAAATTCCAAATCGTTATTAAATTTAGCTCTGACTCTCGCAGTTTTTTTATCTTCCTCCGTCATCACAGACCAATACATCACACCCAAAGTTTTTCTATTCATACCTTTTGTTATTTCAGGTAATCCATGCCAAGAGTTTTCTGAACACTTAAATATATTTAACCTATTAAACTTATATGGAACTCTTGTATGTTCTTTACCATTATGTAATAATAAATCAAATGATGAATCATATTTTTCAGATATACCCAATACTGCACTATATTCTCTTTTCCAATTTGTATTATTTCCGTGAACATCAGCATCAACATGCATTCCGAGATGTCCACCCTCACCATCTAAATTGGGTGTTAACATCATACCACCACCAAAATGTGATGTATCTGGAAAAGCATTATCTGTCATTCCAAAAGCTTTATTAGGATTAAAATATGTAGATATATAATCTAATACGATTAGAGCTGCAGGAGGAACATTGTGTCTACCTAACTTTGAACAATATTGAACTTGTCCATCATCTCCACCACCATATTTAACCCAATTGTCGTTATCCATAAGTTCAAAACTTTCAGCAGCTGCTCTAACTATCGCATCCGATGGTATAAAATTATCTATAGAGATATGTGGAAATGGTTTATTTATTACTTTCATTAAATTCCTTTTGTTTTTAGAAAATTATCATAGTTTTCAACGTAGTCTTTTATATCATAATGAGTGTTAGCTAAAACTAATAAAACAGATTCCTCTGATTTATAAACTTGTTCATCCCATATCATTTCTGGAATATATAAGGCCTGATTAGGTTTAGATAATCTATATTTTTTTCTGTGAACTCCATCATCGACTATAACATCTATATTGCCATTCAAACAAATTAAAATTTGTTTTGTTTTATAATGAGAATGTTTACCCCTATCATCTTGGTCTTTTACACCATAAACATAAAAAACTCTTTTTATATCAAATGGAATATCACGATTAGATTCTATTGGAACTAAATTTCCATCTGGTTCTATGAAGTTTCTTAAATTAAATAGTTTTACGTCACTAATGGTTGTCATTTATTTTCCGTACCCCAATCTTCACCAAAGTCACCAACTTCAGCTCTAATTTCATCATTAGGATTATATTTATGAGTTAAATAATAACATAGAATTGAACCTGGCTCTAAAGCTTTATATCCGTGATACACTCCCGGAACCATTTCTATAACTCTTGGATTCTTATCTGACAAGTATTCCCATTTTACTTTTATTGAACCATCTTCTTGTGGGATACCCATACCCACCTTAAATGAACCTTTTAAACAAGTCCAGTAGTCTGATTGAATATTATGTTTATGCCAAGCTACGATATGTTCTGTAGAATTAACATATGAAACATTTATCTGCCCATCTAATACATCAAACACATCAAATAATCTTTGTGCTCTATCATCTTCGTGATAATACATTTCTATCTCCTATGAAAACATTATCACTTGTGGAACGTGAGTTATGAACTTACCACCCCTTGACAAATAATCTGTTTCTTTATTCATTATTTCTGTTCTAAAATTCCAAGCACCTAAGTAAGCTACATCAACTGTTTCATCAAATCCTTCATCAGGTGATACTATTGGTATGTGAGTACCAGGTTGATATTTACCTATCTTACTTGGTGTTGTATCTGTAATATATTCCACTAAAGATTCATCAATACCACAATAATTAAACACAGTGGTTACTTTTGAAGCTGCTCCATAAGCTACAACTTTTTTACCATCTTGTTTTAATTTCTTTAGAATAGATACTAAATCTTCTTTTGACTTTTTAACTCTATCTGAAAATCTTTGGTATGTCTTAAAATCATTTAATCCAAATTCATCTTCTTTTGATAAATTATATCCAACTGAGGATTCAACCTCTTGATACCTATTGGATATAGCTTTAACATAGATTCAGTTAGAACCACCATGTACATTTAAATTGTCAACTCTAAAAATTTCTAATCCATTTTTTGTTAAGATGTTTTGTAGTGCAGTTACTGAGAAGATATGTGCGTGTTCATCATATAATTGGTCATATGAACCTCTTTCCATCATTCTTATCAACGATGGATCCTCAAACACAAATATTCCATCATCTGATAATAGATTTTTTACAGCCGTAAATGTATCATCTAAATCATGAACGTGACATATACAATTTGCAGAATATATTAAATCCATAGTTCCATTATCTTGTTTTATCAACTTAGATAATTCTTTTGTCCAAAATTCAGGATAAGTTTTATATTCCATATCATTTGTCATTTCTGCAAAATTACTGCAGGGTTCTACAGCTATTGTTTTATCAGGATTGAAGTGTCTAATAAATATACCATCATTTGAACCTATCTCTAAAACATTAATTGGTTTAAATTCATTTTGTAACCTGTGAGCCAACCTTCCAAAATGGTCTTTCATTGTTTCTGACATCGAAGCGTGATAAGCATAATTTTCATTAAACATCATTTCCGGAGCAACAAACTCTTTTAGTGAAATTAATTTCGTATCCTCATCATACACAGCTTTTAAATCAAATAAAAATTCATTATTAAAATCATCTTTATTCAAAAATTTATTTGCTATTGGTTGTTTACCTAAATCTAAAAATTCTTTTTTCATTCTAATTCCTTCCATCCTGTTCCTCTTCTATTTGAATATTCATTATCTTGTTTTCTTTCTTTATCCCAACCAATGTAATTAGTCGTTCTTTGGTTTTTTGTGTGAGGGCCTGAACTATCTGAATAATAGTAACAAGTTATTACAATTCTTGATTCATCCTCCGGACATTTTACTAAATCAAATCCATGATATGAAATATCAGAGGTTTCAAAAAGAACAGCTTTGTTAAAATCAGGACTATAACTAACATCCTTTACAAAACTCTCATCCTCAATATGCCCTAACTCACCATAACCACCCCATTCTTCTTTCCAATTTTTAGATAAAAATAGTAAAAGGTTGATTCTTCTCCAACCATTTGATGAACAATTAAAATCAGTATGTGGTTCTAAATGAGCTCCTCTTGGTTCGTAATTAATACCAGCACCAACCCAATTTTTATCTACACGAAGGTCTTTAATATCTGTCAAGTATTGTAAAAAATTTAACCATTTATCTCCTATTAAGTAATTTGTTAGTTGAACAGCTTTTTCACCAAATGGTGAGAAATCATTTGTATTAGTACACAACTTGTGCCAGTTGTATGTATCTTTTAATTTTAAGACATTTGAAAGTGTATCATCTAATACATCTTTTGGAAACCAATCACTCAAAATTATGTGAGGAAAGGGTTTATTTTGTTTAAAAGTATTTTTTATTTTTTCAAGTTCTTTATTCATAGTTCGTCTTACAATTTACAATACTTTATTGACAAAAACAAGATCTTTCTGAATTATTTTATCATCACTATAATGTTCACCAATACTCATCTTTTGTTCAAATCCAAATTCTTTCATAAAGTTAATCACCTCTTCTGCTGTTGGAGCTCCTTTGTTATATTCAACGTATGTTACTTCCAATATAATTACAGACGCTTTTTTACATAAATTCTCACCACCCCTCAACACATCCAATTCAGAGCCCTGTGTGTCTAATTTAATAACCTCAAATGTGGTATCATCTGTGAATAAATCATCTAATCTTTGTAAAGTTATTTTGTTTTTTTGTACTAAATGTTGAATATCCCAATAGTTAACCTCTTCATAATATGAGTTACCTTCGGTATGAGGTTTATCACTTCTCGTGTAAAAAATAACCTCTCTCTCCTCATCACCTAAAGCTGCGATTAAATATTCATCGTTTTTACCTTGTGTAAGATTACTTAAAGCTCCCTTATGTAAATGATTAGCTTCAATCATCCAAATCACAGAGTTCGGCCATACTCCTTTAGCCCAACCATAAAATTGTCCTGTATGAGCACCAACATCCAATATACTTGTTGGGTTTATACCCATATTTCTTATCTCTTGTAATCTCATTGTTTCACCAGATTTATACGCCATTGTTGCACCACCATTTTATTTCTTCTTGTAATGATTCTAATTCTTCAACTTCTTTACATACTTTTTTTATATCTTCGTAATATCTTCCATGACCTTTTTTAGGATTGACACCCCATGACTTGTGAACTCCAAATGGAGCTTTATTATCCAAAGGGAAGATATATCCATTGTCTATTGAAAAATTTCTAACTTCCCTAACAGTAGGTTTATTTTTTACACAGGCACTAACAAAATAATCTTCACATGAGTTTCCACCTTTTTCTAAATATGGTTTTAATTCATTTTTTATAATATCTAACATAAATTGTTTCTTTCTAATAGACAGTCCACCATTCATTACCATCGAATATTCTTCATCCAATGGATACTCTGTATTTCCCCAATAACCACCAATGTAATCAAAATGTTCAAACTCTTCAATCTTATATTCAGAGTTAGGACACAACATTGAATCACATTCAAAATATAATATGGTTTCCCCAACTACATCATTCCAAAACTTTTCTGTTAACATTATTCCAAGACTTGAGTTTTCAGCTGTTATTTTATCTATGTTTAAATTTGTAAATGTCATTTTATTTTTTATTTGACTTAAAAATTTATCTTCTTGTATAATTGTCTCAATGTAATCTAAATTTTTATTTCCATGAAATATCTGTAACAACCATTCATCTGGTAAAGTTTCCATTACGTTCTTTAACACAAAAGGTAACGCTGCATATTTTCTTGTTTCTACTATTACTGCTACTTTAGTCATTTAAAACTCCTATTAAAATTTTATAATTTAATGGTAATTTAAATTCATTTATTTTTTTATATTTAAGTGCTTCTTTTATTACAAAATTAACGTCAACATCTAAATTTATTTTTGTGGCTACTATTATATCACTAACATCATATCCCATAAATTTTGATATTTTTGGTAAAAAATATCCAAGTGCTAAACCATGTGATATTCCATAATATCCAGTCATCGGATATGATAATGAATGTAACAAATTAGTTCCAGCTATCTCTATAGCTTTTCCTGCAATATCACCAGCTTTTATTAAACCAAAATTATCTTTTTCAGTTCTTAATATTTGTAAAGCCTCTTTACAATACGCAACACTTTCTTCCGTAGCCTTTATCGAAGACATACTATCAAGACAATGACTAACCACATCGTAAGTTGTATCTATAATAACTTCATCAGGTAAATCTTCTACAAACATACCTTGTAATATAACATCACTTGGTAACATTCTTTTTAAACTACATTTTTTGTTTCCATCCCAATAGACTGACCAAGATGTTGATGATGACCCAGCTGCTGTTGTTGGATAACATCTGATTGGATTTTTAGATAATATCTTTGCTGTATCTATCACAGCTCCACCACCAATAGCTACAACATTTTCTTCTGTTCCAACTTCTTTCAAAATATCTTTAGTTGGTGCAGATGTAACCACTCTCACTCTATCATATCCAGGTAAAAACTTTCTTGTAGATTTAGAACATACTAATAATGGATTCAAAATAACTCCTTGATTTGTTTTGTATTTGTCTTACAATCTAATTCAACTCTATCTGTTTTACCATCGTTGCTAATTTCTATTATTTCTGTTATACCCGAATACCAATCTTCTAAATAAGAACATTTGTATTTACCAACAGATTCGTGACAACCATTATCTAAAACATAAACAAATAGATTATTTAAATTTTCATCTCTAATCGTGTGTGTTATACCTAAGTGCATGAGTAAAGCTCCATCACCACTTAACACAACTACATCTTTATCTGTATTCATAGCAATACCTAAACCGATACAAGGTGCAATTCCCATACTACCCTGCATATAAAATATATTTTTATTATTTGGATATTCATTGTAAACAGCTCTTGATATATAACCTGTGTTAGTTATATAAACTGCATCTCCATGTTTATCAAATATATTATTTATAGCTTCTTTTCTACTTAACATTATTATTACCCTTCACTATAATATACGGATAATAATTGATTAAATCAAGCATTTTCTCATCTATTTCACCCATTACTTTATGTTGTGGTAAAGTATGCCTGTGTCCTATAATCAATAATGGCCTAACATTGTGTGGTATACATAAACTTGTAATTGGATTTATGATATTTCCTAAACCTGAATTTTGTAAATAAACACAAGATTTCTTTCCAGCTAATTCAGCACCAACTGCTATACCAATGGCTTGTCCTTCATTTGTTGCAGTTACATGTTTCACATCGCTTTCAATTATTTCATTAATAAATGATTTTAATCCACTATCTGGAACACCCGTGAAAAAATTATATCCATCATCTAACAATTGTTGTAACTTAATCATTTGGTATTAACTCCAATACTTGTTTAATTGGTAAACATTTATCATTTGCTTCATAAGACCTTTTATTTTGTAATATTGAAGTTGCGGTATCAACCATTGATGGATATGCACTTCTTAGTAAATGATTTGCGTATATAACTACATTAACTCCAATATCAGTTAATTGTTTTTCTGTAACTTTATTGTAGGTAGATGGTACAACTACTAAAGGCACTCTTTTTTTAAATTTATTATATTCCTCACAAAATGAAATTATTTCGTCTGGTGTTTTACTTTTACTGTGAATCATTATACCATCTGCACCAGCTTTTATGTAAGCTTCAGCTCTTTCAATAGCATCTTCTAAACCATTACCAAGTATAAAACTTTCTATTCTAGCCATTATCATAAAATCTTTTGTCACTAATGATTTTTTACCCTCTGATATTTTATAACTAAAATCCTCTATACTATCTTGTAATTGATTTGATGTATCTTCAAATAATGAATTTCTTTTGTTACCAATTTTATCTTCAATTATTACAGCTGACACACCAAGTCTTTCTAAACTCCTAACCATAGGTTTGAAATGTTCAACCAAACCACCATTGTCTAAATCTACAATCATTGGTTTTGTAGTTACATCAAATATTTCACCTAATGTTTGACTCACGGTTGTTATATCAACATATTGAGTATCAGGTTTCCCCTTAGAAGCTGAGTGAGTTAAACTACTTAACCACATTCCATCAAATTCACTATTACCAACTTTTGTTTTTTCAGTTATTAAACCAGTCAGTCCATTGTGTGACTCTAAAATTCTTACTATTGGTTTTGACTCTATTAATCTTTTTAACATTTTTCTTCTAATGTCGGGTGTGGTGCCAATGTCTCTTAAATGATTGTGTAATTTAGTAGAGGATACATCTTTAGTGTATGGAACATCAACAACTTTCCCACCCCATTCACTTAATTTATCAATAACTTGTTGTCTTACTTGTCTTTGAACGCCTGTTTTCCAGTCATCCCCATGAACTACATAATCAGGTTTAATTTTTTCAAGATTGGGAACATAATCAAGTGAAGTTTGTGGTATAACTTTATGAACACCTTTTATATTTTCAACCACTATTTTTCTTTGTTCATAACTTAAAGCTGGTAGTCTTTTGTAACTAGCTACAGCAAAATCTGTTAAGAGCCCTATAACAACTTCACCATATTTACCAGCTTCTTTTATAATATTTAAGTGCCCATGATGAATTAAATCTGCACACATACCAACATAAACTTTATTACTCATCACTAAAGTACCAACTCCATATACCATTTTTTAAATGATTTTTTAAGTCTTCATGAGTGTTTGTTTCTTCAAACTCTCTATTTATTACACTCATATAACCTGATGTTCCATACTTACTTCCATCATAAATCCTTGATATTTCTTGTATATTATCATAATTTTTAACTGGAGCTCCTGCGTTATGTACAGTATATTGTCTGTATTTGTTATTATCTAAACATTTTATAGCAGAAGCGGTTGTACAATGATATTCATTTACTCTACCCCTACTATCTTCCGTTACATAAATTCTGTCCGTATCTAAATCTGATAAAACATCGTTTGGTAAATTTTTATTATAAATTCTATTTAGAATCGTATTTTTAAAATCTGTTGAAGCTATCTTGGTTTTTGAAATTTTTTGATTACTAATATTATCAGTTACACTAACCCAACTCAACCATGAGTCAGGAGGTGAATGGAACTCGTCTATACCTTCGGGCTCACCATGATCTGCAAATAACCAAAATAATGAGTTTTCTTCTTTAAAATCAATGGTATTTATTATGTTTTTAAACAGAGAAAATACATCATCGTGTTTTCCTCTCTCCATATCATGATAATGATTATATTTTAAAACTATAAAATGATTTTCATCTGATGGTAAATCTTGCATTTTTTTTATAAAGTTTTTTTCATCATCACCCTCTTGATAATTATAAAATATAAAATCTCTATCTCTACCACAAATGTCATCAGGTAATAATTTACAATCTCTTAATCCTGGAGTTGTATTTGGATTATTGTACATAGGCCAACAAGTTGGAATCGCATTGTCATCTCCTCTTGTTCTCGGCATAGCATGAAGATGTATCTTCCAATCATCAGGTAACATATTGAATAATATTTTCTCATTCCACTTTTCTTTTTCACCTTCTGATAATAATGCATAAGTATGTGAATGTCCTATACCTGTGGAACGCATTTCTGAAGGGGTTAATCCTGAAAACATAGAAACATAGGTTGTCACTGTGCAAGTTTGTGTCAAATAATCCGAAAAATGTAAATTTTTTGAATTAAATAATTTTTCCATTTCTGGATGTTTTGGAAATGTATCGAACAAAATACAATAAATTTTCATTTTTTTCTCCTATTTTTAATTATTTTATTTATGGTGTTTGTTGTACTGTAGTCATGATCTCTATTATTAAAAACCACTTTAATGTTTAAATCATCACCTGTAAATGGGTGCCCTTTATGGTCTGCCCCAACAATTCTAACATCAATGTTATCTTGATTATTTTTTAAAAACTTATATAATTCTTTTTCTCCATCATAGAGAAAAGCCTCATCAACATATTTACATGCATCCGTCATATACAATCTTTCTTGTGGTGTCCAGATTGGTTCATTTTTGTGTCTACCATCGGGTTGTTTTATTTTTGTTTTATATTCATTTACACCAACCAACAAATAATCACAATATCTTTTACATTCTTTTAACATCATTACATGACCTGGATGCATAATGTCAAAATAACCACTTGTAAATCCAACTATTTTTTTATCACTCATACTATATTCTTTTTTCCAAGTAGTGGTCTTGAACATTTAAATGACCAACATGTAATATTATTTCATTTCCACACCCCACATGTCCACTACCAACTCCAAATTGAATTGGCATTGAATATGGATATATGCCTGTATTCCAAGCAGCTCTACTCATTTGTAATGGAGCTCTTTTTGGGTTAGTTTCCATTAATCTACAAAATTCCTCTAAATATTTTCTAGCTCTGTCATCTTTGGTATTAAATCCGGCCCACCATAAATCATAAGTCAATAGGTTACCTTTAGTTTCATCTTCATTTAGATGATAATCCCCATCATTACCACGAGTATAAATCCCATCTACCTTTACTAATTGTCTTTCATTTGTTGGAACACATATTCCAAACTTTTTAATAATAGGTAATATGGTTTTAACATCATCAGAAACAAACATCAAATCGGAATCAACTGATATAGCTATATCAGCTTTAGATTCAAGTAAACCTTTAGCCTCATAATAATCACAACAATGCCATCCCCACCTATGATTAGAACGAGTAAATGGACTTTTATTTTCAACATCTATTACTCTAACTTCTACATCTTTATAGTTTTTACCAAAATCTGGCGTGTCTGTATACAATGTAATCTTAGCGTTAGGAAAAAACCTCTTAACTGATGAGTAAGTAGGGTCTAATCTAAACTCATCTGTAAAACTTCCTGGTTGATTGGCTGTAGACCTTGACCCAAACTCAGAAAATATAAATTCTATATATTTATTGTTTTTATTTTTCATATAACTCCTCATAAATTCTTTTCATCCAATAACTTCTATCTCTATTCAATTCATTTTGAGGTATGGCATTAAATTGATAAACCCAACCTGAATTATACATATTTTTTAAATCATCTTGCCACCAACAATTTTTAGTTAAATAAAATAAATTTTTTCTTGCCATATCCATCAATCCATATTCTCTTGGTAATAAATTCAACTCCACTCCAAATTCTTTCCTCAAACAATTCATCAAAGATATATCACTTCCAGTTAAAAGAACATCATATGATTTTATTATTTCTTCTTTATTTTTATCATACCAATTAAAAACTTTATCAAAGAATTTCTTATGTTCTTTATTAACTATAACAAAACCTGTCATAAAAAATTCATATGTTGGAATACAAAATTCTTTGTTGAAAAAAAGTTTGGAATAACCATTGATAGCTCTGTTAACCCATTCATAATCACCATCAGTAAGAACACTTGTAAATTTATTATTTGTCATTTCAAAGAAGTTAGGGCAATCAGGATGAACTATTGAATCTGCATCAACGATTAAAACTTGATTATAATCAACCCCATTGTGTTCTAATATATTTAATACTTGCCATCTTTGCCAAGTAATTAACATTTCAGATTCCGGTAATAACAATTCATCCATTATGTATAATTCACAATCATATTTCTTACACCAATACTTCCAAGATTTTATTCCATATTCATAACCTGAATGTCTATTTGAATGCCCAATACTTGATGATTTAGTAACATCATCTTCTCTTTTGATATATGGTATAAAAACTACATTTTTCATTTTTTCCCCTTGTGAGGTTTAGTATCTCTGTGAAAATATTTGTTATTTCTTGAATCTCCGTCTATGTAATTAAATTTTAAATCATTCTTCCAAGCAACATAATTAAAACTTAATTGGTCTCTTCTACTATTATATTTTATTTCTGTCCACCAATCTTCCATAGTTTGAATACAATCTTTTTCATTGTGCCTTCTTAATATAACCATACCAGTTATTAAATTATTTTTTGGTGGATAACCAAGTAAAGCATATTTTTCTATTTGTTTTTTTATTACGTTTGGATTATCTTTATAATTTAAGATACCTCTTTCGGGAGTAAGTTTCATATTTTTTTCACCTAATTCAAAAATGGTATTCGCTTCATCATAGATACAGTTTCGTCCATCTAAACTATTATCACTATGACTAAAAAATGCTACATTAGAATCATTTAAGTATTTATCTACCAACTCATTTACATCTCCATTTACTGTCATATTACCATCAATAAAAATACTATAATCATATTCAGATAAATATCTATGTGGTAACACCTTGAATCTTTTAGCGTTTCGTGTATTATCAGTATATAGTGGTAAACTATTATTTTCAGAAAAATATTTCCAATCCCACCCATCTGGTAATTTTTGTTCAACTATATTATCGTAGTTACCAAAAACAGATGTATAAATTATACCCCTTGACATATTATTCCCTCTCTATCTTTTAGTATTTTATTTTGTGTTTTTGGATAAATCTTACCAGTATGTTGTCCTATCTTTTGAAGTATTTTTAATTTCCCTGCTTCAACATATTCATCAATCAACTGTTTCAAATCAGGAAATAAACCATAATCATCAAACATCAAAATAGGTTTATCAAAAGTATTTAATGAATTATCTACATCACTTTTTAAGTGTTGATATGTATGAACACAATCAATAAAAACAACATCAGCGTTTTCATTAAATTGCCATTTATCTTTGTATACATCCATCAATATAAATTCAACATTGTCTAAATGTTTAAGGTTTTCTTTTGCTTCATAAAGTTTATCGTTTGAATTATCAAGAGTTATAACTTTTTTAAATAAACCACTTAAAATTTTTGTTCCATAACCAAGAGATGTTCCAACCTCTAATGCTGTTTTATTTTCAAACCCCTCTTTAAAAAAATCAATGGTATCAGCTTTAAATTTCATTGAAGTAGTTGTTTTAGAAACTGATTTTCTAATACTACCTTCTAATAAATCTCTTTTAAAATCATCTCTTAAACAATTCTCACCTCTAACATAATTACCTACTCTACACATATATTCGTGTGATTGTCTTTGAATGTTATATACATCAGAATATCTAACAGCTAATTGTAAAGCCCCACTCTGATTACCTATATTTAATTTAGCCTTAGAGCGAATATACAATTGTAATCTCATATCCATATGTCTCATATCTAAAGCTTTATCTATAAAATTAAAAGACGTTTGTTCTAATGGAACTGATGAATAATAAAAATATGGTATTGTATTATCTTTTAAAACCTTATTGATTAAATTATCACTTGAAAAATCATATCTATCAGATATAATTAATGCCCCAAATTCATTATCACCAACATATTCTTCAATAATCTTATTACCTAAATTAATTTCTTTATTAGAAAAGTATAACTCTGGTTGAGAATCTTTATATTCATCTTCATTAAATTGCCAAAACTTTAATATTTGTTCAATTAATGGAACAGGAGTGTTAGTATTATTATTGATTTTATAATGGTCATGAAATACTTCTCCATCTATTTCATCTTTATAACCATCTACATATGGATTATTATCAAAAATAGTTTTAGCGTTAAGAAATGGATTACTCCAAGCTCCCCAATTTTTTTCTAAATCACCAAATAATTGTTCTAGTAATTTAATAGAAGGAATATATACTTTACAATTAGGATATTTCTTTTTTAACAATCTTGGCATTGCTGATAGTAATCCCCAATCTCCTATTCCATGACAAGTTCTCATAATTACAAATTCTTGATTATCCAAATACTCATCAGGTATTCTTAATCCTTCAGATTCCTCAAAACCTAATTCATCAACCTCGTTGACTGAATATAATTTATTATCAACTATTCTCCAAAAAATCATCTATATCCCCTCATAAAATAAATTTTGTTTCACTTGTCTATCAATTGTTTTTGGATGATAAAATGAGAATTGTTCTTCTGCTGGAAGATATGTATGTTCTTGATAACCTGTTAACACTTCATGTACTTTATTCTTCCATAATATGTTTGGACGATTTCTCCAAATCCTACCTTGATAATCAGGAAAGTTTACCCAATTCTTTTCATTCACATTCCAACCCCATTTATTAATATGTTCTTGTGTGATACCATCAACCGTATTTACTCTTGGCACCCAATATAAATCTATCGTTGGGTTTGATTGTAATATTGGTTTAATGTTTTTCATTAATGATTTATGTGGTATCTCGTCAGCATCTATATTAACAATATAATCATTTTTACACATACG
>Ga0181420_1000347_pt1 | contig 18751 bp, 30 predicted proteins | sample 43SPOviralmetaG_FD_130145 | JGI IMG/M metagenome (GOLD analysis project Ga0181420, IMG submission 130145) | Marine viral communities from the oligotrophic San Pedro Time Series (SPOT) site, San Pedro Channel, CA, USA - 43 SPOT_SRF_2013-05-22 | ecosystem: Environmental > Aquatic > Marine > Strait... | reverse complement strand
TCACCTATTGGTTTTAAACCTTCTGATCTTGGCATTTTATTCTCCTATAAAATTTTGTACTTCGTTGTATTTATTATACCACCACATTGTTTCTTTGCAAAGGTAGGAACATTAGTGGGCTTTCCACCAGGGTTACCCGCTGATCGTTTCCTTGCAACGGCACTCCGCCTCTGAGAGTCTGTCATGCTTGCTGCTTTGGCAGCAGGGACGCACTTTGGATACTTTCTTTTTGATCCACTTGCAGATTTTCTTCCACATTCCTTATATCCTCCACCTTTTTTCTTAGATCCTATATCGACCCATTTTTGATTAAACCACTTGGTTAAACCACCTTCTTTCATACCAGCAGGGACACAATTAGGAACCATTTTCTTTCCTTTTTTCTTCATGCCCTTTTGGACATAACCATCCCAACATGTTCCTTGTTTAGACATATTTCATCTTTGTCATATCAATCATACCGCCATCAGCTTTCTTTACTGTCTCTAAAGTTTTAGCTTGTGCTGCATGAGTTTTAGATGCTTTTTTTAAACCTTTAATAACTTTATTAATTTTTATTTCTCCGCCATCTTTCTTTTTCTTAGGGCCCCAATCTTTTCTTCTGACACCTGATGGATCTTTTGCTTTTCCAGCACAAATTTTGCTTGCATATGCATTCGCGTATGCAGACGGATATACCTTAAATTTTCTCTTTGCTGCTGCTTTCCCTCTCGGGCATAATTTCGTCATTTTGAAGTTTGCTCCTGTTATAAACTTTCTTAGACTTTATCACTTTCAGTCTAAATCGTCTAGTCCGTAAGTTTTTGGCTATTGGGTTCTTTCTAGGCATATTTTATTTCTCCCAGATTCTATTATAGAAAACCCATATTTTTCAAGCACCTTATGAATTAATTCCATGTCATATTTAGGATAGTCATCAAACACAAATCTAGTCCCTTTTAATGATCTATTTGCAAACCATACAGCTTCTGTTAAGACATCTTTAGTCATATGTGGTCCGTCAAAGTGAACAAAGTTAAAATATTCTAAGTGACCATTCTCATTCATAAATTGAGCATCTGTCATCTTTATAAAATTAAACATAGGGTATTCTTCAAAATCTTTGACCATTTGCTCAGACATTTCATCTGTGTAATCACAAGTATATGAATCTGATTTATCATAATGTTGATAATTCAAATTACCATATGGATCTATCCCAAAATGCATATAGCGAAGACCTTTTAATCTTTCTTTTAATGCATCCATTATAATTTTTGAACCAAGTCCTTCTCGGACTCCTATTTCACAAGAATAAAATCTATCTTTTGGACTGTATACTGGAACTGTTTCGCACCACTTTTTTAGAAGTTCGTAATCGGAACTGTCTCCTCTTATCATTGGATCCTTTTCTAGCACCTCTTAATTTGCCTTCAACTTCTTTTGGTATTTGTGATCTTGATATGGCCATTAAACTAAATCGGTTGCTTTTCCTATAATTGGTTTGTACTTAGTTCTACCTTCTAATTTAAAAGCATGCAAGAATTGTTTTCTTGGTTGATAAGGTATGTAACTTGCATGTATCCATCCCGAATTAGGTTCTCCTGGAGTGTAGAATTCTAGAATCAATTGATCTATCTCAAGGTTCTTATATATCCAATCTGCTAGTTCAGCATTGTCGGTTCCTATACATTCGAAATCAGCGGCTTCAGCTTTTGAATGCTGGCTGGTCAAACTTGATCCTATGGCTTGGCACAACTCAGGTGAACGGAATCCGCTAGTAACTTTTACTCTGCCAAAATGATCACGGACTGGTTGTAAAATATTTTCACACAACGCTTTTAACTTTTCTACTTGATCTGCATTTGGATTATTATCAATACCCTTCCTGATGGCGGTATCTGATTTAATTAATTCTTGTAAACTAAAATTACGACTCAAATTCATAATTACTCCAATATTAATGCTTTTATTGATTTTCTTCCTTGGTATACTTCTGTCTGTGCTTTACCTTTATAACATTTATAGGATACAGATTCACTGTATTGTCTTTCTGCGGTACGCTTTCCTCGAAGGCACGCAGCCATATTATCTTGAATAAGGTGCTCCTTGATCTCTCCATTTACAAACATAAGTAGAGCTACCACAATTTCTGTAATCATATCACTTTACCTTTATTTTCACCTTCTTTGACAACATATTTTTGTGTACCATGTTTACCAGTTTCTACTTCTTTTTTTAATTCTTTAGCTAAACTCATAGCTTTGTTCTCTTTGTTTATTTGTGCTATGTGATCTAATACTTTTCTACTAATGCGTCCCGTTGCCATTGTATTTAATCTCTCTGTTTGCGTCTTTTAATTTTTCAATATCATTGACCATTTTTTCCACTTGTTTTTGTAAAAATTCTATATTTACTTTGTTTAAAGCCATTGAGTCGATATGTTTGTTTAAACGATCGGTGGTCTTGTACAAATCCTCAATCATCATGTACTGCTCAGAATCCGCGGGCAACGTACCCATTTGTCCTCGTGGCCATTTAATTCTAAACTCTGAATTGTTTTCTACATCTTTAGACATTAATTCTAACTGCGTCGCCATCTTGTTTTGTTTTTCAATTATACCAAAATAAGCCCAAGTTCCGATCGCGACCATTATTATCAAGCTAGCAACCGTCTTCATCGGCATCTGAACAGATGCTTCTTCAGATATTTGTAAAGCTTTATTGGACACTTGGCCCTCCACAAAAAGCTAGGATGACTAACATTACAATTAGCAAGCCTGTAAAATAATAATTCATATTTATCCTAGTCATACGTTGACAAAGATTATCAACCATTAGACCAATTTTGTCTAGAGCACTAAAAAACCCGTATATCCATTTATCAATCATTTTTTTTACCGTCGTTTTCAAAAGACATATCATCTGCATATTCTTTGTATTTAGTATATGTTCTTTTATTATCTTTTATTTCTTCCATTTCATAAAACATTTTGTCCGTATCTTCTGTAACCATATCATTATTTTCTGCATCCCAAACGGTGGTTTGAACCTTATAGTCTGGCCAGCTGTTATCAGTAGTATAACTATTAACGTGCCACAGAATACGATTATTAGGCTGAGCTGCATAATTCCCGTTAGCAAGAGCCAATATATGTGCACACTTATGTTCTTGAGGTATTTCAGAATGTTCCGTATTGAGAATATTATTTTCTGGATGCCCCCAATCAATAGTAAATAAATATTCTCCATGATAGAATTTTTTATCTAACCCTAAAAATTTTCCTTTTAGACCATCCAACCAATCAAAGCAATGAACGCTAGGATAGTAACTAAAACAGTTCCACAATTCCAATTCGTGCGTCTGCATATTCGGCACATCGGCTCTATCATGCGATTTTTGGAAAAACGCTGCGATAGGCAAACGCCAAAAGCATGCACCATTTGGTAACATGATGTTAAATAAGATTGCACGACCTGTAATGGATGTAATACCAAAGACCACACACTTTTCACTTTCTCCATAATGTTCTTTAAGATCATAAAGATACTCCTTTTTTATTTTACAATATATGGGCGGTATATTTGCATTTAGATAAGCCATTCATATATTATTTTAATATTAGTGTTATTAAAATCAACAATAAAATTATCCCATGCATTTCATTAGGCGTGGCTATTATTCTTGCGTTAATTCTTCTCCAAATTTCTTTTAATTGATCTAACATTTCCATCTCCTTCTTGCTTGTCTAATTCTTGAATTAGGGTCGTTTCTTGTTTTTGCGCTTGATCTTTTTAATTGACCTAAAGATCTTGCACAGTATGATTTTCTACGATTTGCAGCTTTTGATCCCTTTTTTACTTTACCTGTTACAGCAGTTTTTAATTTTGAACCTGGATTTTTTCTTCTGTAAGCCATGACACCTTTTTGTGTCATCCCTGCTCCTGATTTTGTTGATCGGTAATTACCAGAAGATTTTCTTCTGGTAGGCATACCTCCATCTTTTAACAAAATAGGACTAGTACCTTTAGATTGTATGCCTACACTATTCATTTAAATCCTAAGCAGTTAAACCTTTACCTGAATATTTATCAGTCAGTAAAGTATAAGCTGTAACTTTAGTTTTTGTTTTACAAAAAATTCCTTTTGGAAATACTATTCCATCTTCTGGAAAGTTAAAGTTAATAACATCTCCAGAGGGTACATCTGCTTGAAACAAAGTAGCTCCTGAATTTGATGTAGTTGTAAGCTCCAAAGTTCCAGCTCCTGTGCCGTCTGATGCAATTATAATACCTCTCAACCTAATAGGTTGTTCAATAATTGCAGTTGCGCCAGCCGCCGCTGCAGACCTTGTTGCTTGTATATCGCCTTTAAAAGCCATAAAATTCTCCTTTGTTTGTGGCTCCCTAAAGAGCCACTGATTCTATTTATTAAAACTGTTGTATGTTTATAATAAATCTCATGTTACCGCTTGCTGATGCGTTTACAGTATTTGTAATTTGCAAGAAAATATTTCTTGCTGCACCAGAAACGTTAGCCGCTGGAGATGCTGCAGGTGATGCATCACTGCCAGTTGTGTTTATTAAAGTCAAGTTGTAACCAGATCCTGCAGGAACAGTAGTTCCACCATCAAGAATTTGATCTGTAACTGCAGCAACTAATTGTGCGCCACCTGTTGCAGTTCCAACTTTGAAACCAATGTCACCAGCTGATGCTAAAGTAGGTGCAGAAGTACAAACAATATCAATAGAAGTAATGATAGAATTATCTGGCTGAGAAAATGTTACCTCAGTTGTTCCAGCTGTTGCTGCTACGATTACGTCTGCAGTTCCTTGTCCAACAAGTTTTGTACCTGTGTAAGCACCTGATGAATTTATTTCAAAAACATTTGTGAATGTACCTGTAGTTGCATTTTTATTAGCTCCAATAAAACCATTTTCCGATCGTACTGGTCCGCTAAATGTAGTATTTGCCATAATATTCTCCTTTGTATAGCGTTAGTTATGTCGTCTCTATACCGTCTGCCTAGCCAGTCGACATAATAAATTTTTCTAGGTCTTTTGAGTATATATAAAAAAAGGGGCAGAGTAAACTCCGCCCCTTTTAAATAGTTAGGTAATTAAAAATTACGCTGCGCCTGGTGAACCAAAGATTCCTCTAGGGTCAGAAAAGCCGAAGCTGTATCTTTCTCTAGCTTTGAATCTCATGTTTCCAGTGTCAAAATCACCTTCCATTGCAGTTCTTAATGGTGCTCTAACGAAATGTTTCATTCCATTAGGTGCATCAGTCATGATGAAGAATGCATCATTGTCAGCTAAGAAATGGTTGATTCTATAACCTTCTGGAATCATTCCCATATTCTGCATCGCATTGATGTCATTATCAGCAGTACCGACTCTTAAAGGTGACTTTAAGATTCTCTCAGCAGTGAATTGTAATTCTTTTGGAATTATCAATTTTCTACCTTGAGTAGCGATTTTCATTCCTCTTTCATCAACGAAAGCCGAAATGTCAATTAACGACTGTTCTAATGATGTTTCAGATAGATCGGCAGCAGTTGCCAACTCGTTTCTAAATGTACCACCACTTACAAGTGGGTGTGCATTAGATAATAGAGGTTGTCCGTCACCGCCATTAGCAGTGTCGAAACCATTGTTAAGAACAGCTGCAGCTTTCACTTGTTTAGTGTTAGCCATTGATCTTGCCAATGCTCTAGTGTAACGAGCAGCCAATCTGTCGTACAAGTTATCTTCTACTGCTTCTTCTGTAACAGCAAATGCTAAAGCGATAGTTTCATGCGTATATCTTGCAGTGAAACTTTCTTTTGCATCGTCAAATGTTACAGCAGCACCTTCTGTTTTAGTAGGTGCACCACCGAAGCCTGATAACATAACTTCCTCTTCGAAAGCTCTGTCAGAAGATTCTGTAGTAAAGATTTCTGCGTGTTCATTTTCGTATCTATCATACTCCAGGCCGAATAAGGCATTCAAACCTGGCTCTAGTTCTTTAACTAGTTGTGCTCGTGATATAGCCATAGTTATTTACTCCTTATTACGCCGTTAAACCAACTACTCCACCTTTGTATTGGTGAGCATTGATTCTAACGAGTACGTTTACGTTTGATGTTGTTTGATCACTATTCTCAGGATCTTGAGAAATATCAATTGCTTGTAAAACAAATGTAGACGAAGAGTCTGCAGTTGTTTCATCTAAAGCTACTCTAGATTGTCCTGAATTAGTGTCGCCAGCTGTTGCAACGATCTTGTAGTTTGCAAACAAATGATCAGTCGCAAAACTGCCATCTGATTTAATTTCATAAACTACATTTGGATCGTCAATTACGTTCGCAATAATATCGTTAGCGCTTATTCCGCCTGGATAATGATTTTTGAACGTGGGCTTCTGAGAAGTCGGATCTGTATAGAAGACTCCATTAAAAACTCCAACAACAGGGTTATCAGTTGCTCCTGCTCTAACAATTGTTCCGTTAGTATTTGCAGCAACTAAGTCACCTTGGAATATTGCAGTACCGTAGTTCTTCAATATTCTGTATCTGTTTTGTGAGTTATTAAACGGTGTTCCTCCTAACATTCTAGACGGTCTCAAGCCAAAGTTACCACTTTGATTAGCCATGGTTGTTACTCCTTAGTTTGTTAGTTGTTAGTTTAATAACCCCTTGGTAGTCACTAAAAAATTATTTTTTAGTTCCACTTCCGAAGGTTACTCGAGATTGTCTATCAATATTGATAGGCATCTCTGGTCGTTGCTCCTTCATTAGATCGTTGTCTACCGCGTCCATCTGACCTTTGGTCTTGGATCTAAAGTATTCCTTACGCGATTCTACAATCTCTTCTGGTATCCTAGCCAACAATAGGCCCCCAACCCCAACTACGCCTTCGTGTGAACCACTATGCATGACAGGAAAATCATTAGGACCGATTTGTTTTAACAACTCATCTGCTCTAACTAATTCCCAGCCTTCTCTAAGTTTTTTAGACATGTTTCCAGTGTCTTCAAAACCCATTGAAGTGGATCTCAGCCATCTATGGACATAACCTTTCGGTGGCGGAGGCGCATCTAGACTTGACGGTGGAGACCAGACCTTTTTACGAACAGCTTTTGTTCTTTGATCTGACTCGCGCGAAACTCTTTTATTTTCTTCACTCATATTTAGCTCCTTTATTTAACATATTTCGCGTATTCTTCAGGTGGCACCCCTAATCTTTTAGCGATTACCAACTGTGACCTGGTGAGTTTCACAGTTCTGCGTCCATCCTGGTTTCTAACAGCAGAAGCAACAGTCTGGACGGGTTTCTTTTGCTCCTGTTTAGGTTCCTCAACTACAGTGCCTGCAGTTTCGGGCTTAGTAAATTTCTGAGGAAAATATTCCGTCAGTCGTTTATCTAATTCATTATAATATGCATCTGTGTCTCCCGCAATACCCTCACCCTTGATTTGTTTATCAATTTCAAGTGCTGCAGTAGTCATAATATTGTCATTCATAAACCATTCATTTTTTTCAGCCCAAGCTTGTGCTTTGGGAGAGGCTTGAATTTCAGGGGGTTGTGTTTCCTGCGGTTGATTTTTGACTTGCTCTGCTTCTTGCTCACGCATGTATTTTGTATTAGCTAATCTTTCTTTTTCAATACTTAATTGAACTATTCTTTCATTAGCTTTAGCAATTGCACCAGAATCAGCTGAATCAATTGCTTGTTGAAGTGCTCTAGATGCGTCAGCAGAATCTGAATTAATTCTTTTCTCAAATTCACTTAAATAATTTTCCTCTAACTTTGGAAAACGTTTTTGCATATCATCAATTTTTTTCTGAATACCTTTAGCGTACTCTAAAGCTGCTTTTTCTCTTCTTTGAGATTCTCTCCAATTTCTAGTAAGATCTCCTATTCTTCCTTTTACGCTTTCAGAATATTTATTTAGGTCTTGGGGATCTTTTTGATCTTCTTGTTTGTTTTCTACCGCAGTATCTTCTGCTTGAACAACTTCTATCTTATCGTCTTTATGTTCATTTACAGCTGTACCATCTGGTTCAACTTCAAACTTTGGAATTACAGGTTCTTTAGACTCAACCCTTTTTTCTTCAATTGTAACTTCTTTTTCTTCTACTCCTGAAGTGTCAAGTTCTACTTCACTAGTGTCTAAACCATATTTATCTTTTACCATCTTTTAGCTCCTTAATAAGTGTGCAGTATATCCTCTGGATTACTGATTTTAGCGATAACTTCGTCATCGTTTAAGATACGCACTTCACCACCATCAATTTTGAAACGGCTTCCTGCATATCTACCGAAGATAATCCAATCACCTTCTTTACACCAAGGTTTATTTCCAAATTTTTCTTTGTCTGAATAACAAAGAGATCCTAATTTAAGAACCAATGCACAAACAGTTGTCATTTGAATTCTTTCATGAGTTTCATCTGAAAATACTAAACCACCCTTAGATTTTTTAGGGCCTGAGTATGGAAGAACTAACATTCTCCATCCTGTTGGTTGAGGTAATTTTTCTACGGCTTTTTTGTCAATGGAATCGGAATGTAAGTAAAGTTTTTCTACTTCTTCCTTGGTCTTGTAAGCATTGAGAAGACTTCCATTTTTAGTCTCCTGCGCCTTCGGCGTTATTATCGTCATGTAGCTCCTGTTTTTTGAACAAGTCCGTTAGGTCTTGTTGCAAATCCTCTATGGATCTGATCTGTCCTATTATATATTTATATTCGTCCCAATTGTCAACACCAATTACAACTTTATCTTTAAGTCGTTCTTTCTTAGGTTCAAGCAGTTTATTCTTGATGTATTTTATTGTTTCAAAGTCCACTATTTTTTTCCATTACGGAAGATTTGTGTTCCCTTTATACCATAGATGCTCGCCACGACAAGGATCCAGAGATTTGTGAACCATGACGGTAGCGTAGAGAACATATCGAAGAACAATCTTACCTTGTCCATCGCTGTTGGATCATCAGATATCACCGCCCAGGCCAAAATTAAAATTGGAGCCGATAATATTATGAGTACCGCCTCGTCTTTCCAGTCCGATTGACGTGCTTCTAATAATTTGCCTTGGTAAGCTTCTTTTCCTTCGGCCATACGAGATGCATGCATTAATTGTGCGTCTGACATAGCCATCTTAGTTCGCTGCTTGTTAGCGTAAATCTTACTTCCTGCTGAAACTGCTAATTTTATTGCTGATAACCACATAAATGCTCCTATTTTTTCTTTTTTTCTATTTTCTCAGTTATTTTTCCACCATTTTTCATTTTTTGTCCACTAAAACCTTGTGGCATTGGCCCTTTTTTTGGTGGAGGCCCTGATTTTTTACCTTTATCTCTCAGAATCATTGTTATTTTCTTGATCAAGTTTCTCTTCTTGCAATTCTATTCTTTTTCTGCCTAATTCTTCATTCAAATTAAGCTTATCTTCAGCTAAAGTCTGTTGTGCACTAAATTTGTTTGTTTCAAAATCCATTTTTTGTGCTTCTTCAGTAGCTTTTCGTTGAATATCCATTGCTCTAAGGTCTAATTCTTTCTGTTTTAAAGCTAAAAGAGGATCTTGATTTTGTTGTGCAGTAAATTGTTGTTCCATCGCTACTAATTCTTGTATTCTTTGTGCAATTCTTTTAGCAACCGCGTTATCAAATTCTATTGTAAAAGCTTCTTCATCAGCTGTTTGCATCTCAACCATTTGTGGGTTTTGATTAAACTGTTGTAATACTTCTTGTTTACTTTGTAATGATACATGTTCCATTATATGGCCTTGAAGTAATCCATATATTTGTGGATTTACTTGAACCATTCTCGAAGTCATAAATGCCATGTGTGCTTGAATATGTGCTTCATGATCTTGTTGAGGAAAAGCTTTTGGAATAATCATTTGTAGTGCACCTGTATTTTCAATTGCAGGGTCTAAAGGTTTTGGTGGTTCAGGTGGTGGCTTTAGAATACCATTAATATTTTTTACACCTAAAGCTTGGTACATTCTTTTGTATGCTTCATGAACATCATGCATTGCTGGATTAGATTGTGCTAGTTGTAATTCAGCTTGAGCAACTTGTATTCTTTGTGTCATAGAATATATATCAGGATCCGCTACTGGGATTACATCTATTCTATCATCAAAATCTTCTTGTTTAATAAATCTATTTCCACCTACTACATCATATGGATATTCAGGTGGTAGGTAATCAGCAAACACGCTTGCAAGCATTTTAAATTCTTGTCTCATTGCATAGTAACATCTCTTGTGGATAGCAGACATAACTTTTGACCCTCGCTCAAGGATCGCCATTGTAGTTCCAACAGGAGCTTGTGCGTTCATATCAGATACTTTCATATCAGCAATTGAAGCAAATCTTCTTCCTGATTCAACACAAAAATTTAACAATTGAAATAGAGTTTGGTCAGGGCCTTTGAAAGGTAAAAATTGAAATTGATCTTTTATGTTTCCGCCAGGAGCATCCACATCTCTAAACTCACCTGGTTGTAAAGGGTCTGCATCGTCTCTTATTCTAAGACCTCTAGATTTAAATCCAGCAGGTAAATTAGATAAAGTTCCTGCATCTAGTAATTGTCTTAATGCAGAAGTAGCAGTTCTTGATAGACCACCGATCATGTGTATTAAACCAAAACCATAAAATCCAAGTCCTGGTAAAAATTTATAATGTACAAAATATTGTTTTGGTTTCTTTTGAGGATCGTTTTCTTTGTAGTTTCTATAGATAGAAAGAATTTTTCTAGAGTCTTCATCTACAGTTACTATATAAGGAACTTTAATTCCATCTGGATCTTCATAACCAGGAATATCCAAATTAGTATGAACCTCAACTAAATTATATAACCCACCACGATCCCGTCCGTCATTTGCGGACACACCTTCCAGTTCATAAATCTTTTCTTGGACTTTATCCTGTTTATAAACTGGTCTCGGAAGATCTATGTCTCTATAGAATCCCGAAACTTGTAATTTTCTTAAATCATTTTCTGATGTTTGAACTATTTGAGAAATTCTACTTGCATCTGATAAATCAGTTGCATTGTAAGGTACTACTAAATCTTCTGCTTTTATAAATTTAGCACAAGCTCTATTCATTACTGGATCAAAATAAACTTTTTTAAATGTTGATCCTGTAAGGGGAAGTATAAATAACATTTGATCCATGTCTGGAGTGTACTCCTCCATTTTGTTCATGATCATATAATTCATGTAATCTTTAACTCTGCTAGCTTGATCTACTTTTTGATCTGTTTGCGCACCGATTACTTCTGTTCTGACTGGTCCGTCTGAGGGTAATAGTTCTTTTATCGCTTGTGCTTGAAACTGTGTTGCAGATTCTGCCAGTAAAGGATGGGTCACACCCGCTGCACCTAAGAAGGGTCTGCTTGGAGATTCATATTTAAAACCTAATAGATCTAAACCTTTGACATAAGAATCTACCCACTCTTGTCTTGATCTTTTATCTTGTTCGTAATCAGACACCAAATCAGATCCAATCTTAGAAAGTGTTTGATCATCTAAGACTGTTGCAAGGTTAGTATAAAAAGATTCTTCAGCAACTTCAGGTAAATCTTCTCCTGCAATTACATTTTCATCTTCATCAATTACAGTGCCTACATCTTCTGGTAATGAACCAGTTTCTTGTTCAATCTCTAAATCTGTGTTTTCGAAACTTTCTCCTGACATTAATACATCCTTGTTTTTTTACGTCTGTTGCTCATGACCTTACCACATCCTTTTGCAATAAAACCACCTTTTTTCATTTTCATTGTTTTTTCTTTTTGAAATCCATCCATACCTAATGAAACGTCTTGCGGTTGATTTATTTGTTCTTGCGCATACGCTGCAGTATCTTGTGGAGCTTTAGCTGTCATAGTTATCAATTTATCTATCATTAAAACAAAGGTGCAAAGTTAGATCTATCAACCTGCACGAATCCTCCAAATTTGTAGGCTTTCATTTTAGCCTTTTTATTAGTCCCTTGTAAATCTATTACTATACTTTCGACAAAATTTCTAGGATCATCTGTTTCCATTTTTATCATCTCCAATCCACTTTTCCTATCTAAATTAGCAAAAAACTCTTCCATTTCATATTTCTTACTAAAAGCATATGCGGGTACTTTTTTACTATTATCATATATTTTATATAGTTTATTTTGGTCTGTGTGAAATACTTTCTTTGTAGTAAACGTTGCGCCAAGTTCTTTTGCAACATCTTTCATGGCCTTCGGTACAACAGCCATTCCTCCTAATTCTTCAGTAGGCAAAGAGTCTGAGTAACTGTCGTCATCTACTTTTTTATATTTTCTATATTTACCAAATCCACTGCCATCAGCGTTATTAAAATTTTTCATTGAATCAACGTTTATAAATTCATCACTTAGTCTTTTATTTCCCAAACCATAAAACTGTTCTATCTTTGCTTTATTATTTATAGTTAATTGAAAGAAGTCTGCTGGTGCAAGTGCAATGTATCTTTTATTATTTTTTCTTGCGTCATTAATTAAACCTTTAATATTTGCTTTGACCCAAGTAGATTCATTACCCATTGGAAAAAAATCATAACTTTTATTATCTATATCATAAGTAGATCCTCGTGAAATTTGAGTAGAGGATGCTTCTCCTAGTGTAGCAGGCATTCTATTTAAATCTCTTTCTTTAGTTTTAATACTTTTCATTATTGAATCTAATTCGTCTATCTCTGGTGGTGCTAGAGGTCTTTCCATTGCATTTTTTTGTATTTCATTTTGTCTAGTTAAAAGATCATCAATTTCTCTTTTTATAACTCTTGTTCTAATTGCTTTGCTATTTGGATTTTTTCTAACCATGTCTACAGGACTAAATTCATATTCACCTTTTTTAAATTTTTTATAATGACTTGATGCAGATTTAGTTATGCTTTGATGAGGGTCTGATTGTAACTCAACCATAAAATAGGTGTCCCCATAATTGTCTACACCTCTAGTATCGTATCTTACAAATGTCACTGCATTAGGTTCGTTAAAGTGTGAGCTATCTATTCTCATACCTACAGAGTTACCTGGTATAGCTTCATTTAAATAAGTTACCTTTTCTCTATAATCAGTTCCGCCACCTGGAAAAGTCCCTTTATGTCTTGGCATTGAAGTGGCTTCCGTTGCTCTTGATGCAATACCAATAGCTTTATCATATTCATCTATTAAAGCTCTTACTAGTATTTTATCATTGTCTTTAAAATTATTTAATGAATTTGTTAATCTTACTTTGGTCGCTTCAAGTGAAGATAAATTATTAGGTTTAGCCGAAAGAGAACCTGCTAAATCATTAAAGGTGATTCTATCATTATTTAAGCTATCTGTAATTTTACTAAACTCTGATCTTGTAGGCGCACTTACATCTGATATATCAGTTGTGTTTTTTAAAATCATTGATTCGACTTCTCTACTTAGTTTTGCAAAATTAGGATATACATTTAATACTTCATCTGTATTGATTGGATATCTGTAATCTTTTGTTTTCATTCTAAATGTCGGATTAGATTCTAATGCTGCTAAAATTTCTGATTTACTTATTTTAAGTTTGGCATTGTCTTTTGCTAAATTAAATATATCTCCGCCTACAGGTTCACCACCTTTACCAAACATCAATAATCCTGAGTCTGATAACTCTTCTGCTTTTATTCCTTTTTGTCTTAGCCCTTTTAAAAATCCTAACCACTCTTGCGGTGTACCCATTGCATTACCAGATCTATTTACTTCGTCCCAAGCTGAAGAACCTAAATATTCTTTCACCGTATCATTTTTATTTTGTCTTAACCCTTTACCAAACGTTAAAGGTTCTTTTGGTATTGTTAATGCTTTTGATGAATTACCTATAACTTTTGCATCAAAATCTACTTGGTTTTTATCTGCTTGAGCCGCTTCTTCAGTTAAACTTTTTGTGCTTCCTCTAAGAGAATAGTCTTCATTAAATTGTGCCATTCTTGCAGGATCGTTTCTGTATATGTTTCTGTACTCAACCATATTTGCTTCTAAAGATTCAGGAGTTCTTCTGTAATCAGGTAACCCATTTACAAAAATATCAAACCTAGGGTCATTTTGAATCGATGCTCTTAGATCATCGTTCATCGGAGTATCAAGATCCATTCTATCAAATTCGTTTGCTCGAGCTCCTGGAAGTGTTTGACCTGCTGATTGCCGTGTTCCACGGTTCGGCATCAATGCACGAATACCTTTAGCTGCACTTTTAAATGCAGGCCCTATTAATGGTGTCATACCCGCTACTCCAAGTGCAGTTAGACCTACATACCCCAACGCTTCAATTGGAGTCATATCATCATAGCCTGGTTCACTTCTTGCAGCTTTTGCTAAAGTCTGAGCATCTTGCATTGCATATTTATAGGACTGTGCTTCACCGACCACGGGCGTTACATCTCTTACTAATGGATATGCTATTTCTTGAAATTTCTTTTTGGCTGCCTCTAGTTTTGCATCATCTAGATCAGCTACTTCATCATAATCTAATATTACTCTGTTATCATCAGCCATGGTTTCTACGTATAATATTTATATTCTTTTGGCATTCTTACTTCGTCCGTAGGATCATAGTCAAAATCAGCTGAAATAAAATTACCTTCTCTGTATCTTAACACAGCTTGTGTGGTACTGTCCACGAGGTCGTCATTATCCCCGTGAGGAAATGCTGCGCATTCTTCAATTACTTCATGTGCAAATTGCTTGCCTTCAGGGTAAAAAACCATTCCTGATGAAAAGACAGGAGACACTGCATTTACACGTGAAACTTTATCCTTTCCCCGACCAGGGACAAATTCTTGGACAGGTATTCCAGTTCTACGTAATTCTTGAATGAGCGGTAGTCCACTGGCCTTTGCCTCAATGATACAAGCTTCTGGTTTCCAATATGTATATTCTTCTGTTGCAACTGCTTTTAGTTCTGGAAAGTCCCAACGACCTTTCATAGCATCAAGTAACATTAAACATGGTGGAGAATCCTCTGACGGTCTAAACACACCCCAAGTAGTTATTGCACTATAGTCTGCAGTTTCTTTTTTTGAAAAAGCAGTATCAAGTGATTGAATAACAAATTCTAATTCTGGCATGCCTCCCGACCATGGTCGCCAGTATTCACGTTTGATTATGGCTCCTTCTTCTGAAGTTGGGTTCTGCATATATTGTGCATTCCAACGTTGAGGAGGTATAGATGCTTTTACAGATTCTAATTCTTCTTTCTTCCAATACTCTGGCCATACAGGTTCTCCGTCGTCCAGGATTGCTGGGAACTCGACCACCTCCCACTTATCAGCACCCGTGTTAGATTGTGATTTTAAAAGTCTTCCTGTCAAATCATCTGTAGCCCATCTAGTCATTACAACCACGATCGACCCACCAGGTTGTAAACGTTGACGTGGGCCTGATACATACCAATCATAGGTTTTCTCCATAGCAGAATCAGACATGACGTTTTGTTCAGTGTGAGGGTCATCAATAATTAATACATCAGCACCCCTACCCGTTATGGCACCACCGACCCCCGCTGCAAAATATTCACCTCCATCAGAAGTTTCCCAACGACCTGCGGCTTTGCTATCCTGTTGGAGTCCCATATTATTAAAAATTTTTTTATATTCGGTACTGTCAACTAAGTTTCTTACTTTTCTACCAAACCTTTGTGAGAGTTCGGCATTGTGAGAAACTTGCATAATTTTGGCTTTGGGTCGGAGTCCCATTATCCAAGAAGGAAACAAAAAAGATGCAAATTCAGATTTAGTATGTCTAGGTGGCATGTTGATAATGAGTCTCTTTATCTTGCCTTCAGCAACCTGGGTTAATTTTTCAGCAATTATTTGATGGTGGCCCCACTTAGAAGGTTCATTTGTTTCTCTACATATAAAATCTGGCCATACTTGTTTAACAAAGTAAAGGAATTCTGTTCTCGCTTTCAGTATCTTTTTTGCATCTAGAAGTTGTTTTACCTTAATTAACTTCTCTTTTGGGAGTAAATCTAAATCCATAAGTATTTTGGTTATATCATATCTGTCTAACTTTGCACGTATGTTGTTTGTCAAGTTACATACACAAAATCTGGGGGGTAGGGTGTGTAAAAATCGCTAAATCTAGTATGTAGGATAAAAGAGATACTAATATTGAGATGGTGACAGGTGAACTGCTGGTGGACAGCGTGGCGGTTTTATCCGCCACGCATTTGGTTTAATTAGGTCGTGTCATAGTCGTTGTATCTCTGACCATGCCAAATTTCTCTGCAAGATTTCCTGCTAGAGTTGTTGCGAACTCTTTGATCTTCTCATCATTCTGATTTCTTAAAAAGAATTCAAAGACTTGTTGATCAAGATATCCCGCAACAAGTTGCCAATCAATCGTGCTTTCTTTTTTATTCTTTAAGATATCCACGAATTGTTTTAACTCCGCAACGATCTCATCATTGTTCTTATCTTGAGATATAATCTCATTCATTTTTATTAGTGCTTTTGTCATAATGAACTATACCTCTCTGATTGAGTAAGTCCAGTTTGTTCTTATGTTCTTTTTACTGAACTTTTTGAACAAGTCTGGATATTGTTTTTTAAAATTCTCACTATCAAACATATTATATTCTTTAACATTTCTGTTAATTGAATAGTGAGTTTTCTTTTTAACAACTCCTAAACCAACTAATGAGTGATTGTTCATTTCCTCAAATAATAAAACCATTTCTGGTTTTATAATTCTATTCCAATCACTGCTTAATTGTGCTTTGTTGTCCAACAACTCACAACCATTTATAATTAGCTGTGTTTGTTTTCTGTTAAGCAACTTAGGTGCTTTCTCTTTTGTCTTTGTCATATTATATACTCCTATTGTTTATATTTATAACAATGAAAGCTTACATTATCCCATGACCATAACAAGCTTTATTTTACATTTATTTCATTTTTTATTTTAACCTCACAGATTGAATAATAGCCAACCAACCAACGACCAATAGAACAAAAGCAAAATTTTTGCGGTACCGCCGTGCTTCTGATGTCTATCTTTCACATCATCAACCTCAGCTTTTCGGTGGGAAATGGGAAATGGGAAAACATTAGTTCCATACTCCTGTCCTGAGCTGCGGACCGTACCAGATGCATTAGCTTCTTCATACATAGCAAAACTCCTTTCTTTCAGCGGGATGTGGGAAACCACATCAGTTTCGGTACAGCGGTCCCAGCTGCCTCCAGTCTCTTCATCTGTAAACTCAAAGTCTTGGGGCTTGGCACGGGATGTGGGAACTAAATGAATATCGCTACCAAAGCCAGGCCCACGAACACGCGCCCCCACTCCGATCGCATCAAAAACAAACCAAATAATATACCTAACCAGTGCACTCATCTGCCTCCTCTCTTTCGTTCAGGATGTACTGTGCAGCTACCTCTGCAGCCCACCAGCTCAGCAGGTTCTTCAATTGACGTAATGATCCCACATCTTTTCCACCGTTTAAGCGGGAAATGTATTGCAGGGTCGACATGCCATCGTTGTTGGCGTGTTGGTACAGCTGCTGCCAGATCCAGGTTTCATGTTCATCATGAAACTTCACTGTATCATAATAGTAAATCAGCGACGGGATAATCCCGCCGCTGCAACCATGTTTGACAACATCTTCAATGGTGAAGGACTCTGCCTTCTCTCCTTCCAGCAAAAATTTTTCAATGCTCATGCTTTTCCTACCTTCCATGTGATGCCATTGGAATCGGTTTGGTATTTGAATTTATCACCGACTTTGTATTGAATTTGGTTAAAGGGTTGATTGTCTAGAATCCCAATACCTTTCTTCAGATCTCCTTTGAAAATTCTACACCACATCTTCTCGTCGCCACGTTCGTCGTCCTTGAACCAGACATACACCATAGACTTCGCCCATCTCGGGTGCTTTTCAAATTTTTTAATACTGAAGTATGCTTCTTTTCCATGCTCTGGACAGCTAAACAATAAATTGTTTTTGTCTTCTTGTGTTTCTTTTGTCATCGTTGTTCTCCTTTGGTTATCCCATGTATATAGGATGTTTAGCATTAGAAGTCAATGCATAAAATAAAAAAATTTTTCACACATGCGTGTGTGTGCGTAGGTAATCTACCGATCGCTCTGACTGAAGCACGGACCAGCGGGCGGTACCAGCTCCTCCTGATGCTTAGTTTACAAACCACAGTTCTTGGTTCTGCGGTGGGAAGTGGGAGATGGGAAATGGGGTATCATAGGTTTCGCAATAAACACCGAGCGACTAGTCTTTGACTACAGTGGTAAGCTTTTTCTCGAGTACCCCACGATGACGGTAGCCCAACGGACAAACAGGAGCTAACAAGTTTGAGATGATTGAGCTACCATGTGCGTATATATATTATCCCACGCTGATGTCAAGTATTTATTTTCCCAGCTTCACCCGAGTCTCGGTACCAGCTGCCTCCTGAGCTCACCATCCGTGGTTAAAAAGTGTTGGATTTGCAGTGGGAAGTGGGAGTTGGGAGATGGGAAATCACGGATCCAGCTGCACGGTCCGCGCTGCAGGTGAAGGACTCTTCAGGATGGTCTGTAAAAGGTGGCCGTAGTCAACGGGATAATGGAAGATGGCAAACGGGGCGGGGGTTGATGGCTCATGGATCATGGCCGATGTCCACTGGTACAGTTTCAAAGCTCTCTGCGGGAGGGCCTTTCGCAAGATAAATACTCTTCCACCTTCTCTACCACGTCTGATAATCCACGATTTTTGGAACTTAGATAACCGAAGGGCTGTAC
>Ga0181420_1000346_pt1 | contig 18819 bp, 4 predicted proteins | sample 43SPOviralmetaG_FD_130145 | JGI IMG/M metagenome (GOLD analysis project Ga0181420, IMG submission 130145) | Marine viral communities from the oligotrophic San Pedro Time Series (SPOT) site, San Pedro Channel, CA, USA - 43 SPOT_SRF_2013-05-22 | ecosystem: Environmental > Aquatic > Marine > Strait... | reverse complement strand
TTGTAATTAAAATTCTATCAGTTGTATTATCACCACCAATACGTGTACTTATACCATCTCCATAGTCGAAGAACCCAGGGTTAAAGTAGCCTGAGAATTTTGCGATTCCTGCGTTATTGGAAGTGTTAACTATTGTTGGGTGAAACCCTTGCCGGCCTGAATAATTAAAAACACCAGCCTTAAAGGCAATTTCTTCTGCTACTATTCGCTTACCATTTAAATCGTTTTCATCAAATTCATAAAAAGCTTCAGAATCAGAAGGAGCTACAGCAGTATTTGGCGTAAAGTAATTTGTTTGCTCTGCTACAAAAGAGCCTCCACCTTCAGAACGTATATCTGTTGCATCTCCATATACATCTGGCCAATTATAATACTGAGCAAGAAGACCATCACCACCACCAGTTTCAAAAGCTTCTCCTAATTGAATCGATACTTTATCTAACTGATTTTTAATTGTTTGAAATGGATTGGCCTTTCTAAAAACTCCATTAATCGCGGGTTTTGATAAATCATCAATTTCAATATCAGTAAGACGATTATATTCGCGAACCCCTTTAAACTTAAGATCACCATTACTTCCTAATTCTCCATACGTTGATATTCCATTAACAATTGAAATATCATCATATGTGTAATCACCAAACGCTTGAGTTAAAATGTTAGTAAGCCCTTGAGTTTTATTTGGAACTTCTTTGAAGTTGTTTTTTAATAACAACCCTTCTGTTTTAAATAGTTTGTCAGTGCTCATGTAAGTATTTATCCAAAGTTATGTCAATGGTCCTTTTAAGAGTAGGAAATAAATAACATCATTTATTTCTCCAGTAGTAATATCCTTTTCTTTTATAACAATTGGCATTTTATGTGTAAACCCGGTACTTCTTGGAGAATTTAGAGATGATGTAAATGATCCTGCAGGCTGATTTATTCTATTTTCTGCGTATATAGTTCCAGCAGTTGATTCTTGAGCTAGAGTAGGTTCTACAATATGTCTACTTGCGTAATCTTCAATTACAATTCTATCTTCAAACTCTAATTTTCCAATATTAAGAGTTGTAACAAATGAAGGATTACTTTGGTCAACCGTTTCAAATGTTCTAATGTGTTTTTTACCGGCTGAAGAATCTGCGGTCCATGGTCCATCAAATGTTGAGAAGGCTCGTGTATATGCGTACGTACCAGGGTTTTCTAAATCTTCTTCTTTAATATAAACAGCCGGAGCGTGAGGGCAATCATTAAATAAATTGCCTGTTGTCTCATCAGATATATCATTAACATCATTAACACCTATGGGGTCTTGAATTTGAAGAGCTCCTCCAATAACTAAATTCTCAGAAGACGTATTAATATTATCAGTATTTGTAGTTATTTTTTGTAAGCCAATTTCTTCAGCTACATCAACTTCGCCTTGTATCTCACTCAATACTTCTTTGAACGTATGCTCTATTAATACGTTTTGCCAATCACTTTCTGTATTTGAAAATCTATCAGTAGTACCTTGTAAGTTATACATCTGTCCTAAACCTTCAAAATGTCTATAAAGATTTTTAACACTTCCTGTTCCACCTGACTGATCATCTCCCAATCTGATTAATGTTTTAGGTCCGCCTTGAGCCCTTAATATTGGAGGCACTAATCCACGAAGGTCACTTTCAGAAATAGGTACTTGCCTAGTAAACTGAATAATATTAGGACTATTGAAAATCATCAACTGAGGACTTTCAGCATTATATATAGTAGTAGCCGAACCAATCTTAAATTTTAAATCTATTGTACCGGAACCAGCTAAAAAGCTACTAGGGATTGTATTATCAACAAAAGAGAATAGTCTTGCATCATCTCTTACTACATCAAGTCCACTTTGCCAATTAGAATTTGTATTGACTGACCAAAATCCTGTGGCTTCGTCCGTACTTGGATTTAAATAAGCATTTGTTTGAGAATCTCCAGTGGCTTTAGCAACTGTTTTTGTTGAGCCAAATTGCCATCTGCTGGCTGTAGGTTCAAAGAAGAAAAACCCTTCATTATCATCTAAATCAGTATTTGTATTATTATACCAAACCTTTTCAGTTGAGTCATATACATATGTACCTTGGTATTTGGTCTGAGCTAGGCCTATGCCACTAACAACTACGTTGCCGCCAAGTGAAGCGGCCCCTAAAATATTTTCCTTTGGACATATAATCTCATCTCCAAGTATGTGGCCACTTCCACCATCAATAATAGTAACCTTTATAACTCGTTTATTTTGAGTCTTAATAGAAATTTGTAATCCAGTTCCACTTCCGGTGGTGGTTAATGGATAAGTTGAAGATTGGCTTATTGCCGGGTAAATACCAGTACCAAATTCTTTATCATTTTCCTCAGATGCACTAAACGTGCCACCTTGAAGTTCATTTACTAATAAAGCTTTTCCTAAAACCAGATTATGACCATAAACGTTTTCGTGGCCAACTTTTATTTTGTTGAATAAAACGGGGCTATTTGTTTCAGGCCTTTTTAAGATAAATGAAGTTTGACCTAACTCATTAATGTCATATTCACTAACAACTAACGGATAGAAAGAAGAGCCATATTTAACATCTCCATTTCTCTTATCAAAATAAGTACTTCCACCTGCAATATTAAATTCAGGTTGCCCTTTAACATTAACTTTAGATACTAAATCACCTTCAGTGAATGTAAGATCAATATCAGTTCCAAATGTAAATCTACCAGAAGTTGAATTATATGTAGCACTATTTTGTTTTATAATTGCAACTTTTTCATTTTCGTTTCTTCGCTCTTTAAACGAATTAATTAAACCTCCGCCAACATAACCACCAGGTTTATTTGAATCTGTATAAAATTCACTTTCATCACTAGCTCCTTCACCATTTCTTATTTGAGAAGATAGCAATATAGTTCCTATGTCATCTAGTCCGCTCTGAGGTTTAGTAACACTTAAGATTCTATTTAAAGAAAAGCTACCACCAGTTACAATATCAGAATTAGGTGAACATAAAACTCCATCTCCAGGTTCAATAGATAAGTTTCTTGTGCCAACAGTGCTATCAGGTGAAACATCGCTAATATTTCTAATTTCAATAGTCGCGCTTTTAGGACCTACATTTGGAGAATTTATTGCTACAAGAAACTTGTGGTTATTTGGAATAAAGTCTAACCTTTGGTCAACATCATACCGAAAATTCTTTTTAAAAAGAGATAAGTCTTGAAAACCAAACTTAGTTACAGGTAATAGCAAAGTTCGTAAAGCAGAGTCACCTCTCTTTATTTCTTTTAAATTGCCTTCTTTACTAAATCCAAACTTTGCCATTATTCACTTTCCTCGGGGTATACTGTATCTTTCCATTCACCCATTGGATGACTTGCATCAGATGGATCAGTTGGTTCTCTTGTCGTTATTCTATTTCTGAATGTATAGGTTCGAGTTTTTACTTGTGGAATACCACTTGCCAATTCTCTTTCTCCATATATTTTTGTTATAAATTTTAATGTCTGTTGATTATTAACAAAGTTATTGTCTGATTCACTTAATGCAGTATTAAGATTCTTGGTTGCTCCAGAGTTTCCTCTCCAAATTGGATCTGTAGAATTTCCTATATTTAGATTATAAACCTTTTGAATTTTCTCTGGAAATAAACCTGCACCTGGAGCAACTGTCCAATTAGGATTGCCATTTGTGCCATCCATAGGTATTACTCTATTATCCCAGGTTACCATATCAACTTCAAATCTTTTAGTTACCTTTCTGTTAAACCCTCTAGCGTCAAAAACCCCTTTAATAAAATCAGGTTGCCATTTATAAAGATTAATAATCTGGTCTCTAGCCCAGCCTCGAGTTCCTGGTCCCATATATCTGCTTACTTGCAATCGGTTTGCCTTATTGGAAAACCAATGAGCCCCTAATAGAGAATGCGGGCCAGATAGACTTGGAACCTTCTCTGCCTTAATACCATTAATTGTTATATTGTAATTTTCTTTTAAGTCTATAATTAAATCAATATCATCTAACGAATTATATTTCAAATCAGATGCTTGAAGAGGATCATTGGGGTCTGCTACTCGAGCAAGTCCCTTTCTATAAACTGAGTCTTGACTAAAACTAGAAATATTATCCTCAGGTCTTAATATTCTAAAATCTGTTTCACCACTTCCTGTTGGACCTGGCATGCCAGTACCATCTGATGGACTATTCCAACCTCTTTGCCAAGAAAAATCAAGAGTAATATTTCTAGCAGATGAATTGGATATAACTAGTTTCTTAATAGCTTTTAGCGTATCCATTATAGCCTCTCTAGTAAACCCATTACCTGAAAGCTCTAGATTTTTAATATTAGGAGCCCCTAAAAACATATCATCATCAATATTCTCAAACTTAGTAAATGGCCCATTCTGTTGGGTCTGCGAACGAAGTCGCCCTAAAGCAAGTTTGTTTAGTTTAGGTAATCTGACACTTGCTCCACTAAGATGAGGAATAGACTTTTCATATTTATTTGCAGTACCATCTTTTCTTCTATCAAGTAACCACCGAGCAGCAGAAGTTGATGTAGCTGCATTTGGTTCTAATATTATTTGCATTGCTGGATTATAATAGCTTGGGCAATCAAATCCATCTTCAGCATTAATTTCTGTTAATTCACCCAAAACCGCACTTCCAGTTCCAAAGTTTTCAATGGTTTCTAGATTATTATTAGATACCTGAAGTTCAGTTAATGCTGTTAGAGATTTCGTAGAGGCTCCTCCAATATTTGCTAGTTTATCAAAATTCAGGCTTCCTCTTATTCTGTTATCATTTAAGTTAATTTTTGAAATTGTATCAGATTGATATGATGCAGTCCACTCATCAAGTTTACCGGTTAAAGAATTATATGATAGGTCCAACTGTGATAATGTTATAGCATTTTTAAATGTTGGAATAGGTCCAGTTAATCCACCATACTTAGGTATTCCGCTATTATCATCAGTTAATATTGTAGAAGTTCCTAATTTAAATGGGGCTAATGATGAATCATTTGGGTTGTCATCTAAATCAGACCTCAAGCTCAGTTGAAAGTGTGTTAGAGCTCCGCCTAAAATGTCAGTTGAAAAATCACCATCAGTTATCTCTGCAGAGGTTCCATAACCAGACGACGAAGGCCAATTACTAGCTACACTCCCATATCCATATGTAGCTCCAATTCTTTCAGCTGGTAAAGATTCATATCCGGCGACTCTTCCGGTTCTATTTCCATTAGAGTCGGAAGCTTCTCCATATGCTGTCTGGTCTCTACCTTGAGTATTAACCATGCGAGATTCAATTTTTGTAATTTTAAGAGTTTTTAGTTTATTCGCGCATGACGCAAACATATTTATTGGTATGTGGCAATTTTTACTTTCATCATAAGACCTTTCAAATCTGTTAAAATTAGAGTTAATAAAGTTAGTCGTTTCTAAAGAAGTATTTCCATCAAAATTAGGAAGAGTACCACCTCCTAGTGACCTTGACACATTAAGAGATTTTATCTGATTACAATTTCGCAATTTATAAACTCCATTTGTTCCTCTTTTGATATCAACTCCACCTACAGTTTGATATGTTCCATCTAATGTAGATTGAGGACTATCATATAAAGTAAACAATTGCATATAATTATAATAGTCAGGCATCTCAACCCCCATATTAAACCCAGGAAAATCTTTATTTCCACTATTAGTTATCTTATTAATAACACTCGTAAGTCGAGTCTGGTATTCAGGCCAGGTGTTATTAAAATTAACATTGGTTATACTTTTACTGGTGTTATGCCCTACAAGAAATGGTATAGGCATATGACTATGATCAGTGCTAAGAGTATTCATAACTCTTAGCCCATCTGTCGATTTATAAACATCGTGAAAACTTGTGCCATTCACAGATGAACCAGTTAAAGTAGTTCCGCTATCTACATTACCAAATTCAAGAGCTGTTTTTGAAGTGGCATCAAAAAATGAATTCATGTATGCGTGGTATTTATCTAGCACCGTTGTGTTACAATGGTCAAAATTATATCCAGTGATAGACATCGGACTTGAAAACATTCCGCAATCAACATAGTATCCTAAAGGAGAAAAATTCATCCCCGTTCCACCTGGCATATCAAACGAACTATCTGCTACATGAGGAGTTCGTACAAAAACATCACCATTTGGTTTAGGTCTTTCAGTTATGTGCTGGGAAGAAAAAGTTATATGATCTTTATGTGGAGCAAAATGGCCGCTTGTTATTGCACCACCACTAACATTAACAGTAATATCACCAAATGGTATACCTTCAGGCGATTCACCTCCACTTTTTGTTAATGCATGAGTGCTAAATTTTTGTCCATCACCATCTGTATATCCTTCTCCGCCATTAGTAATCTCAATCTTAAAGAAATTTAAAGCTCTTCTAATTTTTATTTCTGCCGGAGTTGTTGGAGTTCCTAATTCATCTGTTGCTCCAGCTTCATCCAGAGTTATTCTTTGAACAACTGACATTCCTGGTGTAAATGGGAAATCTTGCCGCTTATATTCATACTTTGTAACCGATCTTCCAACTTCTGGTATGCATGGGCTATTTAAAGTACTCGGCTCCGAGTCACCAAGAATAAGTGTTTCTAATATAGGAAATCTTCTTTTAAAGCTTTCACTGATTGCGCTTAGTTTATTTCCACTAGTACCGCCAATCCCAAATGCATGGGAAATATTTAAAGATTTTAATGATGGTGGAAATCTATTCAATGACGCACCTGTAATTCTATTTAAATCGGAAAAGCTACCTTCAGGTGATGAATAAAAATTATTACCTTTAAAATTCAAAATTTCTAAATTAGAAACACCCGACGCGTCCTTTGTTGTTTCTGCAAGATTTGGAATAGTTGATAAATTATTACCTGGAAAGAGTAAAGTTTTAAGTCTAGAAAAATTAGCAGCTGGAAAATTTGTAATTTTTAATCCGCCATTTACAAGTGACGAACCTGAAGTCATTAGTGAACCAATTTTTGCGGGGTCTTGATAAACTTCAATAGTACGAGACCTTGTCGAGTTGTTTGAGAAAAAGAGCGCATCAGGGTTATTAGTTTCAGCTGTTCTTACTTCTAATTCGATTTGTTGATTGGAGTTGAAAATTCTGTAATCTGTTCGATTAGTTCCATCAGGTAGCCCTTCAGCTATATTCGCATTCACAATTGCACGCCCAGCGATATTACCCGGTCCTTTAAATAGGCCATGAAATTGCATTGGAATATTTTTCATTGCATATAAATAAATTTCTTCTCCATTAATTTTCACCTTTAACTTATGTGTGGCTTGCTCAGCCGCAAAAGCTCGTGATGTAATAGGAGCCTGTTGAACTCTTCCATCAATTACAATTTTGCCAATATGTAGTTTAGGCGTTTCATTGCCTTCAGGCTTGGTTAAATTGGGAAGAGCATTTAATTGCGCATTACCACTTCCGTGAGCAGGGCTTAGACTCGAGATTCTAACATCTCCACCAAATGCTAAAGTTGGTTTTGATGTAGACCATGATGAAACACGAGATGTAGATATATCTAATGGCTCAAAACTACCGTCATTAGCATTTAATTGTTCAGTTGAAAAATATCTTATAGATGGCGCACCTATAGGACCATTAACTGCAATATTGCCTTGAATTGATTCTGTATCAATTCCACTTTGAGATTGTGACTTCGGGCCGGCTAATTCTTCAATTTTTCTATTTATGCCGGCTGTAGCTCTAGAATATCTATCTATTCTATCTATTATATTTTCAGGAAATTTTTGGCTAGGAGAACCAGAAGCCATACTTAAATGGTGAAACTGGTTGACATTAAGTTTTGCTGCAAGTGTGATTCTGCTTGCTCCAGTCCTTTCATCGGTGTTTCCAATTGTATTTAAGTCACTGGCTTTAAGGCCTAAAGTTTCTAGAGCTTTAAGTTTACTAGGCAGCTCACTTAACCCACCACCCGCATTTATTCCATATATAATATTAGCCATATAACTATTTATAACTCACTAACGTTAACCCCTATCTGAACTTTAGCTGTTAACCCATCTTCTCCTAGATTTACTTTTTGAGCTCTTATAAACAATGCTTTAGTTCCTAGCTGATCTGGTATTATTCTATTTCTATCTTCACCAAAAGTACTTTTTAAAGAAATTTCTTCATTTACAACAGCAGACCCCTTTTCTTGACCAAAATAATAAGATGTAATCTTTTTACTTCTTTCAGATTTTTTACCTCTAACATCATATAATGTATTTGTCGTACCAGGTAAGGTTCTCCTTGCAAGGGGGTCATTACTTAAAGCCTTAAATTCAATATTAGATAAAGACTTTCTAAGTCTTTTATTCATTTGAGTATCGGTTTCTATTCCATCAAGTCTATTTCTTGAAACGAAGTTTTCATTTATTGCGCCTAATACTCCATTTGTGGCTCCATCTAAATTATTTAATCTATTAAACCCCGGTGAGTTATCACATAATGGTTTAATTAATTGTGAAGCTCCATATAATTTCCACGTAGGTGATATTACAACAGGGTCTTCACCGGGTTTAGTAACCTTTATGTTAATATTGTTTATTTGCGCGTCTTCTCTTAATTTAATTACAGGGTAGAAAGTCGTAGAAGAATCTCCAAATACTTTTTGAATTTCACGAAGTATTGTACCATTAGGTTGAGATGGGTATTGTAATTTGACGATCTTAAATATCAAACTTGATGTTGTAGTTAAGGGAAGAGCTGAACCCATAGTAGTTAAATTCATTGGAGCCGTTGTGGCTCCTTCAACATTACCGGTATCTACTAACTTTCCACTAATCTGAATTAAGAACCCGGTTCTTATATTGCCTGTTCCTCCTGTGTATGCCTCTACATCTATAGTTCCATCAGATTTAGCATAGTATTCAAATTTAACTGGTTCCGTTAAAAAGGTAATGTCATTAGTTTCTCCAGCAAAAAAGTCTTTAGTTTCTCCAGCAGATGTTACGTGTCTAATAGAAACCCCTCCTCCTTTTATTGACAACCCGCCATTAATAGCATTTTCAAAGCTTCCGTCATTATCTCTTATCACAATAAAATTGTTATTACTGGTGAAACCAGATTTACTTAATCCTCTATCATTCCAGTTGTATACATCTCCATCGCCATCACCAACATTAGTGTCACTATAAAAAATGTCAGTCATAGGAACACCATCAAATTTAAGAAGAGGCCTAGTTGTACCAGCTTTTACACCATCTATGGAATAGCTTGAATTAGCAAAAGTTATACCAGAAGGTTTATATGTTCTTATAAAAGCATTTTGATCCGAGTCATTAAATTTGTCGTGAAACGTCAAATTTGTAAATATTGAGAAATCTGCAGCCACCTTTAACTTTACATATGATGGCATTCCACCAATATTATAATCTAAAGGTTCTCCATTTGAATCTCTTTTACCTTCATTCAATATCCCTTTCACTCGATAATCATCTTGCATTGTCTGAGCATAATCCCAGTTTCGTTCTCCATAAGCAAACTCACCAGTGTTTACAGAAGTATGATGATGATTACACTCATAATCAGTAAAAATATAATCTTTGTTTTGTAATAAACCAGCACTTCCGTCATCATTAGCCGATTCAAAAGTTCCATTCCATTTTTCGTTTTCATTTAACCCTTGAACTGAACCATCCATTATTACTTTAGCTGGAACTTTATTTGTAAAACCTATTCTAAATTCTGGCCACTTCTGATAGTTTACCTTTTGACCAGTAAATGGATGATCATAAAGAGGTACTCCACCAGCCTGAGGATTTAAAAATCTTATTTCAATCTCAGTACCTTCAAACGGAATATCAGATGTACACATTGCATTATCCCATCTTTGTAACTTAGTCATACCAAACGCATATGAATATGGAACACAAAGACCGCCAACATTATCATATTCTTTAAAAGCTTCTCTTTTTACATAATAATATTCTTGTAACCCATTAGTAAAACTTCTAAATGGAAAATAATTGCTACTAGGATCGCCAATATCTGTTCCGCTTGTTTCAAACGGTCCGGCAAGTGGATACCTTTCACCTTTACCAAAGTTTCTAACAAACTCGGCAGGTATTCCGGTAGCTCCACCAAAACTAGCGGCTGAAGGTGAAAACTCTGGAAGAGTTTTAGTTCCTATACCTATACCATGGGCACCTTGAGAATATTTATATTCGGGTATTCTCGGATAAGCTAAACTTTTGCCACCTGAGAACCAGTTATATGTAACATTAGATTTACTTTGCTTAAAGTATGACGCACTTGTAGCTAAACTAAACAATGAATTGGCTGGAGATACTGATTCCTTATAAGCAACTTTAGAATTAGTAGTATTACCATAATCCCTCCTAGCTTTTCTTTTAATACGAAATCTTGCAGCCATTGGCTTGTTAGTAATATTACTTGTTTCTTTTATTATATTATCATCAAGTAAAGTTTCTTCCCAATCGACATACACATTGTTTAAGCCACCAACATCCACCTTTGCATCATCATATGTTTCATCAATCATCAATGGAGAATCCGTACCAGGTGTTAATTTAATGTATTCTCTTGGTAATGCGTCTGATCCAGTAAGAGCATGTTTTACTTTACCTCTTCCAAGTGAATCTCGATTTGTGTTATCAATTTCAATTACGTCTTTTTGTTTTACTATTGATAACGTAGTAACATCATTCCCAATTCCTTCTTGTTGAGTGTCAAATATAAAATCAATTAATTTTGGAGCATATGGTGCTAAAGAGCTTCCTCCTTGATTAAAAAATTCAAACGGATCTGCATTACCTGCAGTTAATAAAAGATTATGTTCATTTATAGCGGGGCTTGCATTAGGATTCCATCGTAAACCATTATCATAAGAAAATCCAAACCCTCTACCAGCTTCAGTTTCTAATAAATCGACTTCAACAAGATTATCCGCGGATACATTAAGTGAAGTTGGAATGGTAATCATCCTACTTGGTCTTAATTTACCATCTCTATTAGCAATGAATCGTTTACTTTTTATACCTAGCATTGGCTGAAAGTCATCGTCAGCTATAAGATCATTATTAGTTCCTAGTGGAGCATCTTTGTCTTGTGGGACAATTTTTTGTTGTGATAAAAATGATTTAACTGTAGATGTACCTAAATCTCCACCATCAATATAAACAGAAGAGCCATACTTATATACAAATTGCGGGTTAGTCGTGACTGTTCTATCACCTACTACTAAATTATAACGCATTCTAAAGTATGGGTCTTGAAGATTTGCTTGAGTTAAAGAATTTTCAATAACTATTCTATGAAGCTTAACCCATCTAGCTTCTCCTTGGCCAACAGGAACATACGCATAAAACTGAACACCGATTGCACCATACCAAGAGAATTCAATCTTCCACATAGTAACATTTTCAGGGTCTATGTCATATCCACTTCGTCCGTTTCCATTAAGCTGATCACCATTCCATCTACTTTGTGGAACCTTCAATTCATAATATGTTGGTCTAGAGGTTCCACCGGCCAAAGGTTCTTCATTTTCAATTTTGTTATAAAACTCTGTATCATTTTCAGTAAACCCACCAGATAGACTTAATGATTGTCGGGTTAATGGAACAGTTGAGCGTCTTATAATATTAATGTTTTTACCAGCCAACTGAAAAACATATTCATCTGACTCGTTAACGCATCCCCATTCTGCGTAATTTGCTTCAGTTGTAGGATCAATATCGACCCTAGTACCGAATGTAAAACCTGATATACGACCTGGCTGATATCTATAAACTTCTTTGGTCTGCAAAACCACTTGTTGTACTATTCTTTGATTATAGCCAGGTTGAGTACCTAAAGTTTCAGTTTCTTCAAAAACATAACCTGAAGAGTTAAAGTGATTTACAATCACCGCCTCCATAGTATTTATTTTACCAGCAGCCACATCTCCAGTACCAAGTTGTTCTGTATTTAAATCTTTATAGCGTTGGAAAAGTAAACTTTTTAATTCTGAATTGATGGGGCTTGTTGCATTTAAAAGTGTCTGATCAATAAACGCCTTTGTAAGAGTAAATTCATCTCTTTTTATAGACATCCAGGTTTCAGTCCATTTATCAATGTACCGAAATGCAGATTCTTCAGACATACCATTTCCAAAAAAGTGGGTTTGAAAGTAATCTTCAGCCATTCCACCAATAGTTCCACCACCGGTTATACCCCACCGAACGTTTGCAGGATTCAAATAACCAGACTGTGTTCCTGGCTGATATTTTTCAGCATATAGGTATAAAAGATTTCCCAATATAATAAAGTTTCTGTATTTAAAATATTGACTAGCTACATAGAATTGGCTTTGAGATTCGTTAAACGGATATCCATAAGGAACTGAATTAGTTGATAGCTCGATTGCCTGCTCTGGTATATTTTCTATTATTTTTGCAGAATATCTTTCGCCTTGATCAGAATCTCTGTATTCCCATTCTTGATATCTATTTCTTTGAGTTTGAAATTCATAAAATTCCCATGTATTTTCGTCAAGACCTAAAGTCGATACATCAGAAAATAACGACAGTTGCTCTTCGGCTCTTGGTATACCCAATAGTGAATTTGATACAGCTGATGTTGCTGGAAATTGTTCAGTAATAGGTACAGCTTTTTCGTTATTAACTACGACTGAAGTTGCATTAACCGACAATTGAGCTTCATCAAAAAAAGTCTTTTCTTCAGTGAATAGAGGATTAAAGGCAGTGTCTTGTAACTCTTGAGAGCTATCAGTATCAAACAAAGGAACTGTAGATTCTACTAATTGCGCGGGTTTTCTATCAAATCCAATCTTAACTTTATTGATAGCATTATATTCCCTATCAAATAGAAAATAATCAAAAGCTGCATTTAAACCAGTTTCTCCAAATACTACTGATTTAATTGCTGAAGATAATGTTACTTCTACAATATCATTTTCAACTTTTACAGACTCTACCTTTACCAAGTCTGTATCAGAAAGAGGATACTCTCTTTCAGAAAAGTCATCGGTATTGGTTGACTCAGAGCCAACTCGAGTGAGAGCATATATATAGTCGCCCTCTTTTATTGCAGAATCTAATGTAGTTGCTACAGACTCGGTGCCATCAAACGGGGCATAGTTATAATCTTTAGAAATCGCATTGAAATATAACTTATTGCCGTAGGTGCCATTCGAATCTCTATCAAGAACGTCCGCATTTGGTGTGAAAATATATTGTCCCATAAAGTTTCCATGTCATTATTGTTCTTCCCATGTCAAACTCACTGCAACTCTAGGTGAGGCTCCTCCATTGGCTCCAGGTAGAGCCTCTTGGAATTGAGCACCTATAAATAAGTTATCAGGTATATTTGTTAATGGAAATGAAATATAGTCTTTGTTATAATCAAAGTAAGGTTGTAAATCAAAATAATCACTACCATCTTTTAAGAAGAATGAAGCTACCTTTGATCCTGTACCTGGTATCGGCCTCCGAGTTTCATTAACAATTTGTATAGAACTTAGTCTTTCAATCTGAGTAACATCTGCATCAATTAGTGAAGCAGCTGCTTTAGATTTAACTTTTCCTTTTTCGCTTGAGTCAATTGCGTCTGCAGTCTGACCACTAATACCCGATCCAAATCCTGCAGTTTCACCTTCTGCTGCTCCTAATTCATTAAAGTATTGATACGCATGTGTAAAGTAACTACCCTCTTTAAAGAATGCGTCTCCAGTATAACTATCAGATGGTATGAAATCATATATGGGAGAGTTTTTAGTTGACCCTAGTTTTACAACCTCCATTTTTCCAAATAAGGTAAAGTCACTAGTTTTATTTGTTACTCTTGCCCACCCATAAAAATTATCTCCAACTTTAGCTCCTGCATAATATGGCCCTGCATTTGTATCACCTGGGAGTATTGTACCTGTAAGATTATTATTATTTGGTGATACATTACTAAATGAAAGTCTAGTAGGTAATCCTGAGCCGGCCAACTTTAAAGCTTCATCTGAAGTTCCAGTAAATTTAATATCATTATATCTTTTTTTACCTGTTATCACTGTGGGGTTTTCATCTGCATCAAATATATCAAATATAGTATTTGATTGGAATAAAACATTCTTTTGTAAAGTAATTGATGTTGTTCCTGTTTGTCCACCTGGTGTTTGCATTCCTACAGAAATTTTAGTTGGATATACTTGTACTCTATTTCTTACTAAGAAATCTTGAGATGACTGAATACTTGTTTTTGATTTTATTCCAAAGATTGTATATGGATTATCAATTAAGAAGTGCACCGGCGAATCAATCGTCATAACTCTGTCAAGAGTAACTGTACATAAACCAGGTGAATCTTCTCTCCTTGCTCTGATACCAGCATCACCAACAAATGGTCGTGGTCCAACTCTTTCTACATGAACCACTCTAGCTGTATTTTGAGAATTTCCAAATGTAACAGTTGATCCTACATAAAGGTCTTGTCGTGAATGAGCTCCTGCAATAGTGTGTGCTCTTAACGAAAATGTATTTGACTGGTATGATCCACCGTCACTGGCCAGTGTCACTGGTTGAGAAGTTCCGGCCGAAATATCAACATCGGCCCCTGCAGTTTTGATTCTCTCATCACTTAGTCTAGATGTAGAAACTCGAGAGGGTGCATTTTCAGCATAATTAAACAATCTTACTGTACCTCGGTCACCACCATCAATATAATAAGAAGAACCATACTTGGTAATAAATTCCGAAGCAGATAGCCCTGAAGCATATCCGGTATTTCTTATTGATGCTACACCAGATGAGCTACTACCAGAACCATATTGTTTTGGAACACCGCCACCAAACACTGTGTATGTTAGTGGTAATGTTGCATTACCAAGAGACGCGGTTTTCAATTGGTTAGAGCATCTTAGGTGATGAACTCGAACCCATCTTGCTTCACCAACGCTCGATGGTACATATGCTAAGAAGAGAGCTCCAACAGCACCATACCAAGAGAACTCAATTTTTTTCATTATAACATTTGCAAAATCAATATCCCAAACGGAGTCGCGATTATTAGTAGTTCCAAATTGTTGACCCGGGTATTTAAATATACCTCCATCTTTAACAACATCTGAATAAAAATTGTTTTCAGCGCCATTGCCATTTAAACTTTCAAAAGAAAACCTTGAGCGAGGAACTTTATATTCATAAACACCCCAATACTCTGGGTCTACATTATCATCGACCCAATATCTCCAACCTGAAGCTTTATAACTTCTAGATGTATCAGAAAAACTTTCTGTCGGTCTAAATGTTCTACCTTGTCCCATCATGCCACATGCTAGGCCATTATTAATATCATTAATTTCTGACTTATAAGTCTCGAACTTAATCGCATTAAGAGTGGCTAGCTCTCCACCAGTATCTGAAGCTAAATTTGTATTTAAACATCCAATCTGACCATCACTTCTATGTGTATTTGTTCCTTGAGTAGTTTGTAATTGTGTTTGAGGTTGATTAGCATCTCCACTAAATACTGTAAAGTCTCTTGTATATGGAAACATTAAGTCCGATACATTAGTATTACTTACATCATTATACTCAACCTCAGGAAACATAAATGGTACTGGGGTTTTAATAAAGTGCTTAGTTCTAATTCCTCCAGAGTCATGAGATGTTTCTCCATTACTGGCCTCACTCATTGCATTAGCATTTGTAAATAAATCTACCCCAGCCGCCGGGCCGCTTACTCCGCCATTACTTCGACTTGGTAAATGCTTTAACCGAATACTATTCTTTGCACAATCAATTTTATCAATAATAAAAATGTTTTTATCATCTTGTCCAAGATAGGCAGAACCGGCTGCGTCAGATAGGTTTGTTGCATCAGTCGTATATTCAACTATTTGACCAAAGCTAAATACATTATGAACATATAGTCCTAAAGGTGAATCGTCAAATGCAGTTGCAGTGGTGGATAATCGAGTTCTAGTATCTGCATCGGTAACATCTTCATTCCCTTGAGCAGAAATTGGTAAATTGAAATATATTTCACCAGTAGTTGAAGCCTTTAGAATATTATATTCTGTTCTTTCTTTCATTAAAGATGGGTCATATACTGCTGCCTGTAATAATGGAAGATTATCACGAATTAGAATATTTTCACCAGCAAAAGAAAATTTTAATTTCTTTCTTCGGTGGCCTACTTGAGTTCCGTCAACATCAGTTAACACATCTCCAGTTGAACTGAATGTTCCAAAATCTTGTTCGAGTCTTCCATTTGATGTTTCATTTCCAGAATTGATAGAAGAACTTACATTTGCTGTAAAGCTAGAAACAGAACCACTCACTGGCCTATTATTAATTCCAAGAACAAGATTGTCACCTGTTCTTGTTACTGATGTAATAACAGTACTTTCTCTAAATAATGGAGATGCATCTGTATCAGCTACATAAAATCCATAATCATTTTCGTCATCACCAAACAATTGAGTGTGTGGTGAATTAACAGTAATGTTTCTAATAGTCATACCTACTCTAGGTATAACACTATCTTTAAAAGTTGCGGATACAGAATTATCAACATATGCGTTTTCAATAATAATTTCAGAATTGCCACTTGTATATGCTGTAGCTAGTTTCATTATTGATTCACGAACTTCGGTAATCTCTTTACCTTTTCCTACAATACCATAGTCAACTGTTTGGTTGTTAGGATATTCATCATCTGATGTAAACTCTTCATGCCTATTTCTAAAATCTATAATAGATTGGGTTCTTCGCGAAACAGCAAATTCATCGCCTCTACCAGTTTGTCTAGTTTCCCAATAATAACCATCATACTTATCATAAATTCCATATTTTCGTACAGCAACGTTTCTTGCTTCAGGGTCAGGCAATAAATCTTTCATTGCGGAAGACTTAATACCAAATGTAGCAGAAGATACCCGACCAGGTTGATATCTAAAAAATCGCTTTGAGGTAAGAACAGCAGATTCACCAGGAGGTGCTTCGATCATTGCACCTGCTTCTTCAGGTACGTGAGTAAGTCCCCAGTTATAATTGTTTGTATCGATCTCTGGTTGATTTGTCGTTTTATGATATATGAAAGGTCTGATACTTGAAGCTTCAGATGTTCCAGTAAATTGTCTTTTGTCTAAAGGTTTGATAGACCACTCTGATGGATTAACATCATAAGTATTAACATCAGCAAAAATACCAAGAGCAACTTCAGAGCGAGGAATCCCCAAAAGAGAAAGAGCTACTTCAGAAGCAATCTTGTTCGTTTCTGCTACAGGTATTGCTCCAGCATCACTGGCTAACACCACTGGAAGTGAGTTGTCCGCGGTAGTTTGACCTCTTCCTACCGGAGCTGTTCTTCCTACCGATACGATGTTTGTTGATTTATTTACTGATTTATAAGTTGCCATATCGTTTCTCTGTTGTTATTTATATAACTATTCTACCTCGAGTGATTGAAAAAGTATTTTGTATACCAAGTCTGCATTCATTTTGTTTAGTCGCAGTTAAATCTCGAGTATCAAATGGTTGGTTGCTAATACCATCTCTATCATTTGATGTAAACCCGTCGTCATTACTAATTCCAACAACAATCTCTGCCGAGGATGCATTTATAACTGTTTTGCCTTTTACTGGTAATGATCGATACAAATCTCTATTATTAGCATCTTTAACTGGAGATATTAATGATGTTGAGAAGTTGTCGGCTCTACCTATTGATGATGATGGTGCACCTGAAGTAAAGATTATTCTATCTCCTATTGCAAATAAGTTAGCAAAATTTGCATCAATGGTAAACTTAATAGTTTGAGCATCTAGAGTATCATTAACTTCGATCTTATTCCATTTAATTATATCACCGTCATTTTCCATGTAGAGATATTCTATTCCATTAACATCATAAACTAAACCAATTAATTGCTCACCGACCGGTCGACTAGGTAATGAACTATACCTTGTACTTAAGACATCAAACCCAGCTGCAGTTTTTAATTCTTGAATTTTTGCTTGCGGAATTTTATATGATAAGTTACCAGCTGCTAAAGTGATAGTTCCATCTTCAACTTCAGTATTAGGCTGAATTATATATCCACTAGCTGAGGTATTTGTTGGGTCACCAAATGAGTAATTAAATCCAACTCCATTGATATCATCAGGTAAGAAATATGTTTGAGTCCCTAACCCGACCATAGTTCTAATAGTAGTTGTTAATCCTACCCCAACCTGATCTATTACATCAGGCTTAGTATTATCATTAGGCCTTAAGTCCATTGGTGAGTTGTCTCTTAAAAATTGTATTGTGTCAGAAATAAAATCTCCAACTCCAGCACCTGATTCTGTAATAAGATTGATGTTAAGTTGATCATACTCAGAGTTTAGTGTATCAACAACTGGTATATATTCATCGGCTGGACCTAATATAAGGTTTCCTTCGTGAATAAAATTAGAAGTAGCATATGCCAATATACCAGAACCGGTGTCTCGCACAATATTGCCAACCAAAGTAGTGTTTTGATTTGAAGTTAAATCATTTGCATTTGAAAAGTTTTCTATTGAGTTTGATGTTAGTCTCATTCTTGAAGACCCAGGCATATATAATCCAGCTGCTTTATTGCTTGTGCTTAATACAATTCCGCCATCTTTAATAATACTACCTTCAATAATACCTTCAGAAATTTCTTCTCCGTAAAAACCTCCAAGAACATTATCCGCAATAGATACATTTTTTATTGAAATGTTTTTACTTAATTGCCCTGACACTGTAAAATTACTTTTTCCAGTTAAGTCCATTGGTGAGTTGTCTCTTAAAAATTGTATTGTGTC